>JGI20163J15578_10000723_pt1 | contig 13603 bp, 11 predicted proteins | sample TergutCu122P1_FD_15578 | JGI IMG/M metagenome (IMG submission 15578)
GCAAGGTCGGCTATGCCGACCTGAGGGAAATCCGCTGCCCGCGCGCCTTGCGCGCAAGCGGATTCATTCCAACAGTAAACTCAAAAAAGTAATTTTGCCATCGGCAAAATACTTTTTTGACACTCTGAAGCCGCCCTGTACAGGCGGCTAATTGCGTTTTTCACATTTTAGCTTTGAATAGTTGGTTTATAAAAGCATTTTTAGGGCTTTCTGACGAGAGGGGTCAGGAAAACTATGCTTTTATGTAATTTATACAGGGGTTTTGCTTACTCGTCAAAGGTTGCCTAAAATGTGGTTACGCATTTTAATATATGTATAATCTGCTCCTTTTATAACCTTTGCCAACCTGTAACAGAATGACCGGTAAACTCATACAATGAGGTATGTAAACAGGGCTTTTAGCTAACGAGAGGGGTTAGTTAAAAGCTTTTAGACGGTTTTGCTTACTCGGAGGTGGATTAATTGGGTGAATACCATATTACAGGAGGACAGCGCCTAAATGGACAACTTAGTATATACGGCGGCAAAAACGCAGTTTTACCGATGCTTGCCGCAACTGTATTAAACAAAGGAATAAGCGTAATTCATAATTGCCCCAGGATTTCAGATACATTTATGGTTATAAATATACTAAAAGCTATAGGCGCAGATGTTAAAATTGAAGGAAATACAATAATAATCGACTCGTCCGATGCGGATAATTACTTGGTTCCCGAAGAGTATGTAAGGGAGATGCGCTCGTCCATAATATTTTTAGGAAGTGTACTTGGGAGATTCGGGCAGGTAAAAATATCCTATCCCGGAGGCTGTGAGCTTGGTGCAAGGCCGATTGATTTGCACCTTAAAGGCATACGGCAGCTTGGGGCCGACATAGCAGAAGAGGGCGGTTTTATATTTGCCAAAGCTGCTGAAATTAAAGGAGCGCGGATAGATTTAGACTTTCCCAGTGTAGGCGCTACCGAAAATATTATGCTTGCGGCAGTTTTAGCCGAAGGCCGCACAATAATTTCAAACGCCGCAAGAGAGCCTGAAATAGTTGATTTGCAAAATTTTTTATGTGCAATGGGAGCAAAAATTTCGGGAGCGGGCAAAGGCATTATAATAATAGACGGAGTGAAAAGTTTATATGATGTTGAATATACGGTTATGCCGGACCGTATAGTGGCAGGAACCTACTTAAGCGCTGCGGCAATAACAGGGGGCGAGCTGCTTCTTAAAAATATTGTCTCCGATCATCTTAATCCAATAACTTCAAAGCTTGAAGAATCAGGCTGTGAGATAAAAATGGAGAAAACAACAGTATATTTGAAAGCGCCGAAGGAGATTAAGCCTATTAAGAGGCTGCGCACGCACCCTCATCCGGGCTTTCCGACAGATATGCAGCCCCAGCTGATGGCGCTTTTATCTACTGCAAATGGTATGAGCATAGTGGAGGAGACCTTATTCGAGTCCCGGAACAAGCATATATCGGAGCTTATACGAATGGGGGCGAATATAGTGCTTTTGCAGGATGGCATGACCTCAGTAATAACCGGTGTGAAGAAGCTGCAAGGGGCAAATGTTATATGCAAGGATTTAAGAGGCGGGGCGGCATTAATACTTGCGGGCCTTGCCGCAGAGGGTAAAACTGTAGTTGCCAATTCGGCATTTGTTGAGCGAGGCTATGTGAGAATAGAAGAGGACTTGAAAAAAATAGGAGCGGATATTTCTTATTTTGAATAATCCCCTATCAAAAAAATCTTGACTTTTGAATATTTTAAAGCTATAATATTTATTAGTAATGGAGTTTGGTACACTCTATTATCTGTTTTTGATGATATTTGTATTAATAAAAGCACTGCCTTTCTGTAATGTGCACCGCCTTTCTTTAATGTAGGAAAAATAGCCAACTTGGTTGGCTATTTTTCTTGTAAAGTAATAGTATCTTCAAAAACATAATTGCTAACTCCAATATTCCAAAGCCGTCTTATTAATTCACTATACTAACTCTTCAATCTCCATTCCCAAAAACTCACCTATCAAGCGGCGGTGGCAGTTTTCCTCGGCCGTCTCATAACAAAGCAGCAGCAAAGGACGGCTGCCATGTTCAGTATAAATTTTTTCTAGCTCGGCGATAGCCTTTGCTTTATCCAAAACTCCCAAAACCTCGCTTTTATAGCGCGGTTCAAAGGCTTCCCAGTCCTCTAAGGGGTGACATTCCTTAAGCATTGCCGCAGTAGGGCCGTAAGAGTCCGACAAATCTACAGGATTATAATCATTTACAAACCAATCGGGCGGTTCTTTGCGGGATACGCGTACAAAAGTATAGGCGCTTTTGTCTAATTTGGGAACATTGTCATAATAACTTGAAAAAACCTTCATCGTCATTATCCTCCTTAATAAATAATAAATATAATTTAAAAATCTAACCCGTAAATACGCCTTGCATTATCTGCAAAAACCTTTTCATGGTGCTCTTTGGGTATTACCTTTGATATAAACTCAATATAATCTTCTAAATTTGCGAGAGGCCAGTCTGTACCAAACATAAGGCGCTCATAATCTCCCAAATAATCAAGCCATATGCGAAGCTGCTCTACATAGCCTTCCTTTTCCTTGAAAAAAGCATCCATATCTAATTTGCCTACAAGAAAACCGGATAAGTCCGCCGAAATATTAGAGTTCTTGTCCATTACAGCTGCCGCGTCCGCAAACCAGGGATTTCCAAAATGACACATAACAAAATGAATACGGGGAAAAGACGCGGCCACATCATCTAAAGTAAGGGGGTGGGCGTATTTAAGCTTTCCCATAGATGAAGCGGTTTCCCCGGTATGGATAGCTACCGGCTTATTATAATGCTCACAAAGCTCATATACAGGAGTATATATTTCATCTGAAACATAACGATGGACATATCCCGCATAAAGCTTGACACCTACACAAGCTTTGCATTTTAAATTTTTCTCAACCAAATCATAGGTTGCTTTAATATCTTTTTCCCAATCGGTGGAAGTATCAAGCCCGACGCAGTAGCGCATAAACTCAGGATAAATATCGTGAGCTTTGGGTTCAAGAGAGCGGTTACCCATTATCACAGCCCCTTTAATCCCTAAACGGGTATATTCCTCCCGCAAATGGGGGACATTATTTTCGTGTCCGGCCCGGTTTGCCATAATTTCTGCTCTTTCCCCGGTAAAATAGTGAATATGGGCATCAATAATCTGCATCAGCACCCTCCGTTTCTCATACAATTATGCCAAAATTATTAGAATATTTACGACATATTAACATAAATATCCAAGATTGACAAGAGAGAGTATCAGCAAATTGACCTAAGTTTTAAAAAAAATTAAAAAATATTTGAAATAATAACAAAAACAAGATATACTTTTCAGATAGTGAAGATGAAAAATAAACTTAAAGGGAGGTCGTGCCATGAAACCTGAATACTTTGTGGCAATTTGCAGGATTTTGACCGACAAGCCCGGAGTGAAGGGTAATGAATTAATTGAGGAAATGGGGTCTTCAAATATTCCGGTTGAGGACATATTGCAAGAGTGCATATCTACAGACTTATTGGAAGAAGACAGCAAGGGAGAGTTCATATTAACAGAGAAAGGGCAAGCTTATCTCGATAAGTTTAAGGTTAAGAATGCCGTAATTTTGGCTGCCGAAGTTGGTTCCCGCTATATTCAAATGGCAGTTGAAACCCCCAAGGGGTTATTGGAGATGTACGGTAAGCCTATAATTGAGCGGCATATCGAGCAGCTTATTGAAAAGGATATTACTGATATCGTAATTGTTACAGGCTATAAAAAAGAAAAATTTGAATACTTGAAGGCCAGATACGGTGTGCGGCTTGTATATAACCCCGCATATGCTGTTAAAAACAATCTTGCCAGCTTGTATCGTGTGCTTCCTTATTTAAACAGTACATATGTTCTGTTGCCGGATACTTGGATTGAAGAGAATATTTTCAACACTCACGAGGCCAGAAGCTGGCATTCCTGCCTGCATTTTGACGGTGTAACCGATGAATGGTGTGTAAAAGCATCTGAGGATGACAGGATTGAATCTATCGCAACAGGAGGGCAAAATACTCGTATAATGATGGGGCCGGCTTATTTTTCGCCGTCATTTTCAGCTAAGCTTAAAAAGCTTGTAGTAGACTATTATTACCGCTCAGGCACAGAAGCCTATTATTGGGAGCATGTATTAAAAGAAAATCTGGATACGCTGCCTATATATATGAACAGGCAGTCAGGCAATGTTTACAGTTTTGAAAGCCTGAAGGAATTAAGCTTATTTGAGCTTACCGGTGAGCTGGATGAAAAAATCAAAGATATTGTGGCAGTGGCATGTAATGTTCCAAGGGATAAAGTGGAAGATATTACCCCAATAAAAGAGGGTATGACCAACAATTCTTTTATATTCTCCTATGAAGGCAGAAGATATATTATACGTACTCCCGGTGAAGGCACGGATATGCTTATAGACAGAAAAAAAGAATATGACGTCTATCAAGCAATAAATCACCTCATAATCAGTGATGATATAGTGTATATTGATCCTGATACGGGAATAAAAATCACTAAATACTTTGAAAATGCCAAAAACTGCAATCCGTCAAACTTTTCCGGTGTGGCTTTGTGTATGAAAAAGCTTAGGGAATTTCATGAAACGAAAACACAAGTCGGGCACACTTTTGATATTTTTGAAAGACTTGAGTTTTATGAAAATTTATGGGGCGGTGCGGATTCTTTCTACTATAATTATAAAGAAACAAAGGCTAATATTATGGGGATGAAAAGCTATATCGATTCTGCGCCCAAGGTTTGGGCTTTGTGCCATATTGACTCTGTGCCTGATAACTTTTTATTTATAAGAAATGACGGTGCAAGAGAAATTCGCTTAATCGATTGGGAATATGCCGGTATGCAAGACGGGCATATTGATATAGCTATGTTTGCCATCTATTCGGGGTATAACAGAAAGCAAATTGACAGGCTTATAGACTTCTACTTTACAGAGGGCTGCGAAGATGCCGTAAGGGTTAAAATTTATGCCTATGTGGCCGTATGCGGGCTTTTATGGAGTAATTGGTGCGAGTATAAACGCCGTATGGGCGTAGAATTTGGTGAATATACATTGCGTCAATACCGCTATGCACGCGATTATTATAAAATCTTTAATGCGGAATATGAAAAAATAAAAGGATGATGCAAATTGAAAACAAAATTTCAGCTTGACTGGATTGCAATGATTGTGCCTCTTTTGGGCGTAATATGCTTGGGTGTTTTATTTCTTGCAATGCCGGAGCAGTCACTTTATGTACTTAGCTCAATCAGAGGGTTTTTAGGGGACGATTTTGGAATATATTATATTTTAATGGGATTATTTGCCTTTGGGGCTACTATGTATATAGCCTTTTCAAGGTTTGGTAAAATTAAGCTCGGAGGAGCAAATGAAAAACCGGAGTACGGTCCGTTTACATGGGGAAGTATGGTTTTTACCGCAACAATGGCAGCAGATATACTTTTCTTCTCTCTTCATGAATGGGCCTTATACGCGGCAGAGCCCAGAATAGCCGCCCTTGGAGATGTGCAGGTTTGGGCATCTACATTCCCTCTGTTTCACTGGGGGCCTATAGCATGGAGCTTCTATATTGTGCTTGCTGCTTCATTTGCTTTTATGCTCCATGTAAGGCATCGTAAAAAGCAAAAGTTTTCGGAAGCCTGCCGCCCTCTTCTTGGGGAAAAAGTGGACGGGCCCCTCGGAAAAACAATTGATATAGTAGCAATATTTGCCCTTATTGCAGGTACGGCCACTACCTTTTCATTGGCGACGCCGCTGCTTAGCGCAGCCCTTGCCCATGTTACGGGTATAACGGTTACAAATGCTCTTACCATAGGCATATTGATAGTAATAGCAATAGTATATACAATTGCAGTTTTAGGCGGCATGGTAGGTATTTCCAAGCTTGCAAAAATTTCTGTTTATATATTCTTTGCCATGCTCTTTTACTTCCTGTTTTTAGGCGGCGAAACCATATATATACTGGAAACAGGCGTATCGGCAATAGGTAATTTGGCCCAAAACTTTATTGGCCTTACCACATGGACCGATCCTTTAAGGGTGGACTCCTTCCCGCAGCATTGGACAATTTTCTACTGGGCATATTGGATGGCTTGGTGTGTTGCAACGCCGTTTTTCATAGGCATGATAAGCAAAGGGCGCACCATTAAAAACACTATTTTGGGAGCTTATTTCTGGGGTCTTGCAGGAACATTTACATCCTTTATTATTCTTGGTAACTATGGCCTTGCCCAGCAAATGATACACGGTGTTGACTCAATTGGCGCAATTTACGCAGGAGTTGACAGCTCGGCCGTAATAATCGGTATATTTGAGACCTTGCCTCTTCCGGCTTTAGCTCTTATACTGCTTGTTATAAATATGATTATATTCTATTCCTCAACATTTGACGCTCTTACGATGGTGGTTTCCCGCTACTCATACAAGGAGCTTACAACAGACGATATGCCAAGCAAAAAGGTACGCACTTACTGGGCAATATTGTTTATACTGTTCCCGATTGCTCTTATTTTCTCGGAAGGGACATTGCACAACCTTCAAAGTGTGGCCATAATCGCCGCCTTCCCCATTGGGATTATTATTTTAGTGATTGTATTCAGCTTCTTTAAGGATGCGAATATGTATTTGAAAGAGAAGCAAGGAAGCGGTGAAGGGGAACAGATAGAGTAAAATTTTTAAAATTATAGTGAACCAATATGAAAATTATCCGGCTTGCCGGAAATAATTTTCAAGCCCGGTGAACGTCCCTTAAGCGTTTTTCTTAAGTCGATTTGCTATAAAAGGCGGCGGATAGGGGTTGAGTCCTATTCGCCGCTTTTAAAGCTTTTATGCTACCGGGTTAGAATTTATGGTTAATTCCGGCATCTTTCAAAATCGAATTTGCCATGTGGCGGGATTTTATTTTGCCATCAACTGCAACTTTTATTTTTGAGTCAGGATTATACCAGATACTATGGTCACCTTTGCGTGTCTGTGGAGATGAAAGCCGTTTTCTTTTAGAATTTTACGAACCTTCTTTTCAAATTCAGCCATTTGCCACCAACCTATCAATTCTGGTGATACTGTAGTCCAAGGAAATATCACTGTCTGTCTCATCCAAGAAATCAGGAAGCGCAATACGAACTCTTTCACATAAAGCGTCAAAAGATCCATGCTCTAAATAAAAACCCGGGACATCTTTGCTGGATGCAACCCAAACATAAGCTTCAATATCCCATATGAAATTAACTTTATATATTTTGGACATTAAAATCCCTCCGCATATTTATAATACAATATTATACCACAGTACAGCGCATTTATCAAAGGCTTTTTAAATACCTCAAACAACCCCCGCCTCCAGCAGCCTCAAAGCCTTACTGTCACAATCTATTTCAGCCGTAACACCGTAGGGCAAAATGCAAATGGGGGCAGTATGGCCGAAATTAACATTATAAAGAACAGGCAAGTCGTGCCGCTTGCTTTCTTTAGCAACAACCTGCAAAAGCACATGTTTATATTCATCATAATACTTTTCATTCATTGGCTTGCCAAATACAATGCCGCTAATGCGCTTGATTATACCTTGCGCTTCCAATCCCCTTAAAATATATCTTATATTATTTGGCGCAGGGTACTCCTCCGATGTTTCAAGAAAAAGCATAGCATTACCCCATTCATCTGAAGCCGGCCAAATTTTTGTGCCCATAATCATGGGAAATACATCAATACAGCCTCCCAAAAGCCGCCCCTGTGCAATTCCTTTTCCTTGCAAAAGTTCAAAGCCTTTATCATCTGTTGTCATTTTTCGGGCAATTTTACTGTTTTTTATATCTGCCCATTCCAAAAATTCGGAAGTCCANTCGGGACTTGGCATTATANTAAGCCGGGAAGAGGGCTCAAACAGAGTTTTTTGGATATAATGCTTTGTATATTCATGCATTTCAACATTTTCCGCAAACTCCGCAAGAACAGTAGGGCCGTAGAAAGAAATAAGCCCCGCCTTATACATCATAAAATGATTTGCGGTAGTGTCCGAATAACCCATAAATATTTTGGGGTTATTCCTAATAATATCAAAATCAATATAATCCAGCAGCCGTATTGTGTCGTCACCGCCAATCATACAAATAACAGCCTTTACGTTTCTGTCTTTAAATGCATCCATTAAGTCAGAGGCGCGAGCTTCGGGGTGATTATCCAAATAATCAATTCCCTTTAAAGCGTTGGGCATTGTTATAATATTTAAGCCAAATTCTGCTTCCAAGCGTTTTTTACCTATTTCATAACGATGATAAAAAGCTGCCTCTCCGCCCAAACCTGACGAAAGAGATACAATAGCAACGCTATCACCTTTTATTAATCTTGCCGGTTTTAACATAATATACCTCCTCCTATTTAATCATCTGCCGCAAAAGTGTAAGGGCGGCTTCTTTATTAATCTTGGATAAAACTCCCAATGCTGCCATAGTATAGCTTTTATCAATATGATAGCTTAAATCTGATGTTTTAGGCAGCAAAAGCTCTCCTGTAATATTATTTACAGCCATAGATTTTTCCAATATTTTCCATCCGTCTTTAAGCCGTGTTAAAACGCCTCCGGTGCCGATAATATGCCGTACACAGGTTAAATCCTTGCCTTCGGCAATACTTATACGCCCTGCAGGGCCATAAAGATGCTTGCTTTTACCTACATGGCGCTTAATTGAGGTTGTGCCTGCAATTTCAGCTAAAAGGCTTATCAGCACCACTTCCTTCTCGTTTGCGGGAACACCGTCATATTCTTTTAAAACAGAGTACCCGTCAAAGCCGAGTTCTTTGTTAAGTTCATCCCAACCTATTATATCGGCCAAGTTTTCCGCGTTTAGGAAAACCCCCAAATCCCCTTCAACAGTACGCTTTGAAAAAGGCTCCGGGGCTATACTTATCCGCGCAATCTCCGGCGAGCCGGCGGTTACTGAATGGATATCGGTAGTTGCCCCGCCAATATCCACCACAAGTACATCCCCAATCTCTTCCTGCAAAAGCAAAGCCGCCTCCATTACAGCGCCCGGAGTAGGCATGACAGAGCCCTTAACCATATCCCGCACTTTGCTCATGCCCGGGGCTGATACAATATGTTCTTCAAAAACCGCCTGGATAGCTTGGCGGGCGGTCTCAACACAAAGCTCGTCAATACGGGGATATACATTATCTACAATATACAGCTGGTTTAGGCTGTCTTCAAATATATTTTTTATTTCATCACGGCAAGCAATATTGCCTGCATAAATTACCGGAGCGTTAAGCTTAAGCCCGCTGATAAGCCCGGCATTTTTTATTGCTGTGGCGCGCTCTCCGTAATCCACGCCTCCGGCTATTAAAATAATATTTGGGTTTATGCCCCTAAGCTCATCTAAGTCCGAGTTTGTCATTATACCGCAGGTTATTTGGCGTATAACAGCCCCCGCGCCCAAGGCGGCCTCCTTTGCCGCTTTTGCCGTCATATCGGGCACAAGGCCGTGAACAGTCATNCGCAGNCCTCCGGCGGCGCTTGATGCGGCCAATATTTGCCCGTATTTAAGCTTGCTTCCCAATTTGCGCTCTAAATCCTCTATTGCTCCCCCAAGCCCCGGCAAAACATCGCCTTTTAAAGCCGTGGTGAGAGAATAGCCTTGCCCCATAAGCCTTGGCGTACTACTGCCAAGGCCGTCAAAAGCGCTTACTGTAGTTGTTGTGCTGCCAATTTCTGCTATTAATACATCAACTGTAATATTGCCAGGCATAATTATCTCCTAGAGTGTAGTATCCGTCAAAAAGGGGGAATACATCATAACGGCATAGTTTTCAATAACAAATTCATCATCAAGCATAATATAATCTGAGTTAAAAATTTTTCTGTAAATAATATTATGCCTTGTGTATCCGCCCCAAAACTCCGGCTTAAAAATATGTTCTTTTTCATATACCTCGTAAATATACTCAGAGGGCAAATTTGACTTCCATGCCCCTTTCAAATGAGTTTCCGTAATTTCCAAAACAAGCTGAAATGCTTGGGCAGTATTGTTTTTAATCATCAAATCCCCGTAATTATAAAAGCAAGTTGCGCCGCTGCCGAAGGGCTGAGTTCTATCAGCGTCCGGGAATACGTCATAGCCGTGGCGGTGGCGCTCTGTAACTGTTAAAGGTGTATGCAAAGTCATCCAATATATTAAATTGGATAATTGGCAAAGCCCGCCACCTACACCGGCGCTGAATTTACCGTTTTGCAAAACCATACCCTTAAGGTAACCCTTTCTTTTTGTCGGCATACCGATAAGCTTCCAATAAGAAAAAACTTCTCCCGGATATATAACAACCTTGTTTAACTTCAGAGCGGCAATTTTTAAATTTGTTATTTTGTTATACTGTAAATACATATCAACATCTTTTAAATTCCGTATTAAAGGAGTTTGATGGGAAAAATGCTCAAAAGGCAGCTCTTCTTCTCTTTTACGGGAAAATTTAACACCGCCGAATATCCAATAAATCCATCTTTTGAAAGAAAAATATATTCTTCCCAGCTTAAGCCTGAACAGGCTTCTGCTTATAGGTTTCGGAGTCATTTTAGTTTGCCTTTCATTTTTTATTATCTTAAATCCCGCAAGTAAATATTTGTTGCACCATCAAGGCTTAACTTATATCTTGGCGTATAGCTTATAAGCGGAAGGGATGAATAAAAAATCCAACCACCTGCAATACTGAAATGCCCAATCCTGTTATCATATACAAGCTGCCTTTCCGTGCCGTCAGGTCTGATTTTGAATAAGTTTTGATATGCATGAATGGGTGATGCAATATGGATATAATATATCCAGCCATCAACTATATTAGGAAGGTGAACAACGTCGCTCGTTATTCTCATAACCTCTGTCCCGTCGGCACGCATCCTGTACAGCGCCAAGTCATTGTCGCGGTCTGTATAGTAAATCCAGCCGTCATAGGCAAGTAGAGCTTGGCTATTTACATCACTTATACGGGTGCGCTCTGTTCCGTCTATTCTGACCTTATATATATAGCTGCGTTCGGTAAGCTCTATATTATCGTCTATAGTAAGAGAAAGAATAGGCGCCCTGGAGTGAAAGAAGTGCTCCTGTGGTATTAAATTGTAAAACACCCATTCGTCCATAACATGCAGGATATAAACTACATGATCACTCAGCTTTTCACGCCCCGTTCCGTCTGTACGGATTCTGTACAGGTTATGGTTAGAGTCTTGATTTACATAATAAATCCATCCGTCAACAACATTAAGAAATGTGCCGGCATCGTCACTTATTCTTCCAAGGTCTGTGCCGTCTGTACGAATACGGTAAATACTCGCATTCGTCTCCACAGGGCCTGCTCTTTCCCTGCTTTCCTGGGTAATATATGCCAGAGTGTGGTAAATCCAACCACCCGCTACGTTAAGATTGAAGACACCAGGCATGAAGGCGTCTGAAATCTCAGAAAAATCAATTAGCTGATACTCTGTTCCGTCTATACGGGTTTTCAAAAGCGCGCTTCTCCATACATTTATGTAAATCCAACCGTCACTGTAAACGACTTCTCCACCTGCTAAAGTATTGCCCGGTGTGTTGCCATGTCCGGTTGGCTTCTCCGGGGGTAATACTGCTGCTTGTACGGGAGGCTCCTCCGGAGGCAGTTCTGCCGTTTGTTCGGCCGGCCTGTCAGGGGGTAATGGTGCTTGTTCCGGTGGGTCTTGTACCGCAACTATCACATCCGGCGTGGTATCCCACGGCCTAAGCACAAAGGCTGTCGCTCCTCCTCCGACAATAATAAGTAAAACAGCAATGATAATAATTAATATGCTTTTTTCTAAATATGTATTTCCCAACCACATATCAAACAACCCTTCTGCAAAAAAAGCGCTTAGTATTTACGCCGAGCTTCCATCAGCTTAACTTTAAATTTTCAAACCCGACTCCATGCAAACCGGGTTTTTACCCTTTCCCTTATTCATTTTTACAGTCTTAAAGTTTGCAAGTCCACGCGTGTTGTACCGTCGAGGCTTAGTTTATACCTTAGCGGCGAGCTCGCAGTCGGTGTATAGAAAATCCAGCCCCCTGCAATGCTGAATTGCTCAATTCTCCCGTCATATACAAGCTGCCTTTCAGTGCCGTCCGGTCTGGCTTTGTATAAGTTGTGATTTGCAAAATTAGTATAATATATCCAGCCATCAAATATATTAGGAAAGAAAACAATGTCACTCACCACTCTCATAACCTCTGTCCCATCGGTACGCATCCTGTACAGCGCCAAATTACTGTCGAGGTCTGTATAGTAAATCCAGCCGTCATAGGCAAGTATTTGAAAGCTGTTTGCATAGCTTATACGGGTACGCTCTGTGCCGTCTGCCCTTACTTTATATATATAGCTGCGTTCGGGAAGCTCTACATCATCAGCAATAAATGCCCTTCGGTGATCATGGAGAGCCTGTGTTTCTAAATTGTAAAATACCCATCCGTCCATAACTTGCATTAAAAGAACTACATGGTCGCTTAACCTTTCACGCCCTGTGCCGTCTGTTCGGATTCTGTACAGATTCTGGTTATATCTTTGATTTACATAATAAATCCATCCGTCAATAATATTAAGCCATAAGCTGGGATCGTCACTTATTCTTTCAAGGTCTGTTCCGTCTGTGCGAATACGGTAAATGCCGAAGCCTCTTGTTAAATTAATCATATTCTCTTGAATGTGATAAATCCAGCCATCTGCTACATGGAGATTGCTGATACCTGTAGGCTCACCTATATCAATTACCCTGCGGTCTGTTCCGTCTACGCGGGTTTTCACAAGTGTGTTTAGCCCTTCTCTTCTGTAAATCCAGCCATCTCCGTAAACAACAAATCCGCCTGATAAAATATTGCCGGGTGTGTTGCCGTGCCCGGCCGGTCTGTCCGGGGGCAATACTACCGTTTGTGTGGGCGGATCGTCAGGTGGTAACGGTGCTTGTTCCGGCGGGTCTTGTATCGCAACTATCACATCCGGCGTGATATCCCACGGCCTAAGTACAAAGGCGGCCGCCCCTCCAACAATAACCAACAAAGCAACAACAGCAATTACTAAAGTTCTTTTTTCTAAATATGTATTTCCTAACCACATATAAATCAAACAACCCCTTCGCAATAAAAATATTTATAATTTACCTATCGGAAAACCGCTTAACCAAAAAGTCAGCNACATGAGCGCCCTTTGTACCCCTGCCGAAACCTGCNTCAACTCCGGCTTCCACAGCAAGCTCATGTACTACCTGAGTNCCGCCGCAGATTATTAAAAGCTTATGGCGCACACCNTTTTCAACAGCGGTTTCATGGAGCTTTTTCATATTTTTATAATGAATATCATCNTGGCTTATAATGGTGGAGGCCAAAATTACATCTGCATCAATNTCAACCGCCGCATCAACTAATTTCTCCACAGAGCAGCTTGTNCCGAGTACCGTTGCTTGTATGCCGTATTTTTCAATGCCGCCGTGTTTTATATCAATAATCTCACGAAGGCCTACGGAATGTTCGTCATTACC
>JGI20163J15578_10000726_pt1 | contig 13575 bp, 9 predicted proteins | sample TergutCu122P1_FD_15578 | JGI IMG/M metagenome (IMG submission 15578)
TTTAATTCAGGAATAGGTCTACGCCTGCCAAGTAATGTTTCAGCGTAACCATTTTCTTTGGCTTTTTCAACACATTCTTCCATAAACTTTTTGACACTTGGATATGTTTCAAAATAACGCTTAATGTACTCTTCTGCTTCTTTTCTAGAGATACTTAGGTTTTGACTTAGCCCAAAGGAGCTAATACCATAGATAATTCCAAAATTTACCGCCTTAGCATTTCTACGCTGAGTGGATGTAACTTCATCAAAGGGCAGATGAAATACTTGAGCCGCTGTTGCTGTGTGAATATCCTCAGCCTCACGATAAGCCTGAATTAAATGTTCATCATTGGAAAAATGGGCCATTATTCTAAGTTCAATTTGGGAGTAGTCAGCATCAACAAAAACGAACCCTTCTTTTGGCACAAATACTTTTCTGATAAGTTGTCCCAGTTCCATTCTTATGGGGATATTTTGTAGATTAGGCTCCGTGCTACTTAGTCTTCCTGTAGCTGTTATGGTTTGGTTTAACTTGCTACGAATCCTGCCATCATCTTCGATGTAATTGGCTAACCCATCTGCATAAGTGGACTTTAGCTTAGTCAGCTGACGGTATTCTAATATCTTAGATACAAAAGGATATTCTTCTGCAAGTTTCTCCAAGGTATCTGCCGCAGTGGAAAACCCTGTTTTGGTTTTCTTGCCATAGGGTAAGCCCAACTTTTCAAACAAAATGACTCCTAGCTGCTTTGGCGAATTGATATTAAATTCTTCTCCAGCACCACCATAAATCTCCTGCTCCAGCTTCACAATCTGATCACCTAGCATATCACCATACTCTTTAAGCTCTTTGGCTTCAACCTTTATCCCTCTTCTTTCCATGTTGTAAAGGGTAAATAGTAGTGGCATCTCCATATCTAAAAACAGAGAAAGCATCTTTGTATGTTCTAGTTTCTCCGTGAGTACATTCTTGCATTCATAAGCTACATAGGCCTCATAACAAACTTTTTTGTACTCTTCCATATTCTCATCTATCATTAACCCCAGATGCTCTTTTCCAATGGCTATGTAATCATAGTCATTTTTCAAAGGGTTTAACAAGTAAGCTGCAATAATTCCATCAAAGTAATTTGAAATTTTTCTCGAGTTTAAATAACCTAAGTATTTTTTTAAGTTGAAACCAACAAAAGTAAAATTATCTTTAGAATCAATTAGCTTATCTATCTCTCCAAATATATAACTTAACTTGTTTTCCTTTGATTCTAGAGGGTCTGGCTTATCTTTAACATCTGTATTATCCATTGACAAAGGAATATAAAACACTTTCTCATTGCTTAAAGCCAATGAAATATAGTCATCCCCTAGAGCAACACCTAATGACTCGGCCTTACTCAAATCTTTTGTAATATTGTCAAACTCTTCATAACTAAGTTTGACAAAATAATCTTCTACTTTGTTTTCTGCTTGACCTACTTCAAAGCGATTAAGAAATTCTTTAAACTCTAGCTCCTGGAAAAATCCATAGGCATATTCTGTGTAAGGGTTTCCATAAAGGGCTTCTTCAAAGTCAAATGATATATCACTATTTATATCAATTGTGGCCAGGATTTTACTTAACTTGGCTTGTTCCCAAAACTCCTTTAAATTCTTACTGGCTCGTGGAGGTTTCAGCTCATCAACATGCTCATATGCCTTTTCAATGCTACCAAACTCTTCAATAATTTTACTGGCTGTCTTTTCACCTATTCCGGGAACTCCTGGGATATTGTCCGAGGAGTCTCCCATTAGCGCTTTTACATCAATAAACTGAGTAGGAGTAACCCTATATTCTTTAGCTACATCAGCTGCATAATAACTTTCTACATCTGTGCGGCCTTGTCTAGTTCTAGGGATACGAATCTTCACCTTCTCTGTGGCAAGTTGTAAGGTGTCTCGATCTCCTGAAAGAATGGTGGCACTAATGTTAGCCCCCTCACACATGTGGGCAATTGTGCCAATTATATCATCTGCTTCGTATCCTAGCTTTTCGATAACTTGAATACCCATCGCTTTAAGAACTTCCTTCATGATTGGAACTTGCTCCCTAAGCTCATCGGGCATAGCCTTTCTGTTGCCTTTATATTCTTCATATAACTCATGTCTAAATGTAGGTCCATGAACATCAAAAGTCACTGTCAAATAGTCTGGTTTTTCTTCATCAAGCACCTTAAACATGGTTTTCAAGAAACCATAAATAGCATTTGTGTGTAGTCCTTCTGAATTAGTCAAAAAAGGAATGCCATAAAATGCTCGATTCAATATGCTGTGTCCGTCTATAATTAGTATTTTCTTTTCCATAAATGTAAGTCCCTTTTCTTTTTATTTTATTCAAGTACGCCTCGGCGTATTTGGGGAAGATTTGCTTTGGTTGTAAAATTAGAGGCTATCATTTCAAAGAGTCATTATTCTACTTAATACAATATAACAATTAAGTGTACAAATCAACATCATTTGTTGCCCCCTTCCACTTACTCAACCCTTAGAAGAGAGCAACTCACTCTCGATTATAATCAATTTACACCTTTTCGCAAAATTGGAACAGAAATAATCTATATTATATTGTATAATATATTCTAGAACCATGGGCATGTTTTTTCAAAGCTTCATCCAAGCTTCTAAGTAAAACATAGTGCAAGAAAGGAAGGGCAACTTCTCGCAGCATTGATGTAAGGGCCCATGCTGTGTTTATTTGCCTATAATTATATGAACTACAGAAAAGACATGGAGAAAAGTGTCAAATTTGTCGAAGAAAATTTGAAGCAGGATTTATCCCCTGATATTATAGCGGCTTATATTGGTTATTCTACCTTTCACTATTGTCGTATATTTTTGGCATGCTATGGAATGACGGTAATGGAATATGTACGGCGAAGACGGTTATCATTAGCAGGGCGTGAAATCTATAATGGGGCTAAAGTTGTAGATATTGCTATGAAGTATGGCTTTGAAACGGCTAGTGGATTCTCCAAAGCTTTTCGGCGGCATTTTAACTGTTCCCCTAGGGAATATAAAGGCGAGATTTTTCATATAGATACTTTGTCTGAATGTGGTGATGAATATAGCTTTGTCAATAAGGAGACTCTAATTAAATATATGCGTATTGAAAAACGAGACTCCTTTTTGGCGGCTGGTTATGCTTATAAGGCATCTAGTAAAAATGCTGTAAGCACAAAAGATATTGCTGCCCTTTGGGATACAGTAGATATGGAAGGAATTGAAACCCAGTTATACCAAGAGCTAAATCCTTCAAGGCATGGAGAAATCGGCATTTATCTTCCTAATCAAAATGGAAATCCACATTATCTACTAGGTTTGATTGTGGATGATTTCAAAAAAGTAAAAAAATCCATGGAAACTTTGGAAGTTCCTGCTGCAACCTATGCNGTTTTCACCACACCACCNATTAATACAAAGAACAATCCTCATGGGTTTGCTCATATAATTAAGGCCACTTGGAAGAGTATCTTCGAAAACTATTTCGACGATAATTCTGAATATACATATGATTTTGACAAACTAGATTTTGAATTTTACGATGAAAGAAGCCACCACGAAATTGATCCTGTCATGGAAATGTGGGTGCCGGTAAAGAAAAATGACAACATTTATAAGTAAAAGCTTACTTAAAAATAATCCTACCTTCTTAAAAATATGGCTAGCAAATCTGCTTTCTAATTTTGGAACTATTCTTTATGAGATAGCTATTATCTGGTATATTGTGGAAACCACAAATTCAGCACTAGTGGCAGGAGGTGTTGCTCTTGCCCTCTTACTTGGGAACGCCTTTGGCGCAATGGTAATAGGCCAGAAAATTGACAAGCATCAAACTAGAAATATTATGATGGCTCTTGGTTCCCTACGTTTGCTAATTATTATATCGTTATTTATGATTATAATAATCAATGTACAAAATATAGCCATTTATTACATTTTCTCTTTTATATTTTCAGGAATAAACGCATCCTATAATGTTGCCAGAGCCAAAAGCGTTCCAGAAGTTGTGATAGGTGTAGATGAAAAAAACCAGCAGTTACAATCATTTAATGAAGATGGAAACACCTACAATAAAGAGCTTATAGATAATGAGGCTAGTAAAAGTACCTTGCTTACTGAGGCTAATGCCCTTGAAAGTGTATCCGCCTCTATTGTTCGAATTGCATCATGGGGTTTAGGGGGCCTTATAATCACTCTCTTTGACTTACCAACTGCCTTGGTAATAACCGGAATTGGCCTTTCTCTTTCTCTATTGCTTCTATTATTTTCAAAATGGACATCTGATACATCTGATAATGATGAGGCAGCCTCAACTTTAGGTTTTATAGATGGGATAAGGATTATTAAAAAGTATGCAAATATTAAAAGAATCATTACAGCTGAAACTCTATTTTTCTTATTAATGGGCTTTTTATGGGTGGCTTTTCCAATTAGAGTTTCTGAAATAGGGGATGGGCTACTATATGGCCTTCATGGAGTGGCTTTTGGCATTGGTTATCTTATTACATCGCTATTTCTTAGTTTTAAGGCTAGAAAAAAGGTCCAACCCTTAAAAATAGGACAATCTTATCTAATTGGGTTGGCGGTTTACGCCCTTGGTAATATCATTTTAACCTTTACATTCCAACCTAGTATTTTTCTATTTGGATTATTTATAAGCGGTCTGGGAACAACCTTTTGGACAACTTACCAAATGACCATCTTCCACACCACAATACCAACTAGGCAAATTGGAAAAATATTTTCGGTGTTCCAATTTGCAACAACTTTTATTCAAGTTCCTGGATTTTTGCTGGGAGGATTGTTAGTAGATGCCTTAGGTACAGGTCTTATAATGGGAACCGCTGTCGTTTTACAGATTGTCCCTATTGGATTGATTGCTGTGTTTTTTGTAATGCATCCTTTGATGTGTTATACTGTTGGAGAAGAATAGATAATAGCAATTTGGAAAGGGATAATTATGGACGGAATCATTTTTGATGTTGATGGCACAATATGGGATATAGCAGAAATTGCAGCAGAAGCCTGGAACACTGCTATTAAAACACAATCCGATTTAGATGTAGTTGTTACTGCTGAATATGTAAGTAGTTTATTTGGAAAAACTATGGAAGAAATCACTAATACCCTCTTCCCAGGTATGGATGAAGAAGAGAAACGAAGGATTAGTGAGTTTTGTTTTGATTACGAAAATGAATTGTTAAAAACAAAGTCAGGAGTAATCTATGATGGCATAATAGAAACCGTCATTGAGTTGGCAAAGGATTATCCCCTATACATTGTCAGTAACTGTCAAGAAGGCTATATTGAAGCTACGTTAAAAAAGACTGGCTTAGAAGAGTATTTCATTGACCATCTTTGTTTTGGTGAAACTCTTAAACCCAAATCCTACACTATAAGTAAGTTAATGGAGCGAAATAACCTAAAAGATGTGGTGTATATCGGAGACACTGATGGTGACGCCGAAGCTTGCCGAGAAATCGATATTCCTTTTATCTTTGTAACTTACGGATTTGGTGAAGTAGACGATGCCAAATGGGTAGCTAATAAGCCCTTAGAGCTTATTGAGATAATAAAAGATATGAAGAACTAAAACTAAAGAGTAGAGAGGCAAAAAACCGCCTCCTACTCGATTTATTTTGTTCCGTAAATCCTATCTCCAGCATCTCCAAGACCTGGTAATATATAAGCATTGTCGTTTAGTTGTCTATCAATTTTGCCAACGTAAATATCAACATCAGGATGAGCTTTGGATAATTTATCAATTCCTTCTGGTGCAGCAATTATACATAAGAACTTAATATGCTTTCCACCGTGTTCTTTAATAAAGTCTATTGCCGCAACTGCTGATCCACCTGTAGCAAGCATTGGGTCCATAACTAGAATTGTTCGTTTGGAAATAGGCCTTGGCAGCTTACAAAAATATTCATGAGGTTCGTGAGTTTCAGGATCACGATATAACCCTATATGGCCAACTTTTGCTGAGGGCACTAATACTAGTAACCCACTTACCATCCCCAATCCTGCACGAAGAATAGGAACAATTGCCAGTTTCTTTCCAGAAATCATAGGGCTCATACAAGTTTCCATAGGTGTTTCAATTTCAACATCTTCTAATGGTAAATCTCTTAGGGCTTCGTAGCCTATCATTACAGCTAACTCTTCAGTTAAGGTTCTAAATTCTGTAGTTCCTGTCTTTTTATCACGTAGTAAAGAAATTTTATGTTTAATTAGCGGATGGTTCATCTCTACAACTCTGCTCATTATTGCCCTCCTTGGCTAGTCCAAATTTTGTTATTCCAAACATAATTATAGTACAAAACGCCTTATATCGCAAATATAATTAATCATCCCCTCAAATCTGGCAGCTTTGAGGGGATGGAATCAATTTTACTTAACCAATAACATCATTATTTTATTGTTACGTTTAACAAACTCTGTCATTTCTTCTGGGCTTAACGGCTTATGAGCTAATAAAGCCAAATCATAAAGTTGTTTGCATACAAGTCCAACATTATCATTGCCATCGTCTTTACTGTCCAATACGAATTTAACCAAAGGATGATTAGCATTTAACACCAATGTCCCACTTGTACCCATGTCTGGCATACCAAATCCCATGCCACCCATAGAATACATCTTCATCATCTCTTCCATACGTCTTGAGTGTTCAGAATGGACCATCATGGAGGCAGTGTCATCATCTTTTAGCTTTTCAACTTTTACTTCCAACTTGTCATTGTCAAGCTCTTTTTTGAAAATCTCAATCAGACTATCAGTGGCTTTTTGGAATGCTTCTTTTTCTTCTTCAGTAATTTCATCTTTAAGAGACTCGTGTAAGTCTGCATCAATTCTAACAAAGCTAATGGCTTCATTGTGTTGCTCTAAGTAGGTAATAAAGGCATTATCGATATTATGAGTTAGAAGAATGGCGTCTTGTCCTTGTTCTTTGAATCTCTTAATATACTGACTTTGTTGTTGCTCATCAGTTACATAAAAGATACTGGTTTTCTCCTCTAAATCAGGTGCTTCGCTATCACTTGAGTCATTATTAATTCCATTTTCTTCTGAATCAGTATCATTATCCTCAGTATTGCTGTCTTCAGTATTGCTATCTTCAGTATTGCTATCCTCAGTATTATTCTCTTCAGCATTACTATTTTCAGCATTGTTATCTTCTGCTACCTCAACGTCACCTTTGCTTTTCTTAATAAGCTCTTCTAAATTCAGATATGTTCCTTCCAAATTTTTAAATAAGATAGAATCTTTTACCCTGTCCCCAAACTTCTCATCTCTTAGACAACCGTATTTTACAAATGGGCTAATATCTTCCCAATGCTTCTCATAAGTCTCTCTATCAGTTTTTGCCATGCCATTAAGTTTATCAGAAACCTTCTTAGCTATATGGTCCGATACTTTATTTACGAATCCATCATTTTGTAAGGCGCTTCTGGATACATTAAGTGGTAGGTCAGGACAATCGATTACTCCTTTTAGCACTAACAAAAACTCCGGAACTACTTCCCTAATATTATCTGCAATAAACACTTGATTATTATAAAGCTTAACCAGCCCCTCTAAAGAATCATGTTGTAGATTAACTTTAGGGAAGTATAAAATCCCCTTTAGATTAAATGGATAGTCCATGTTTAAGTGTATCCAAAACAATGGCTCTTTATAGTCCATAAACACCTTACGATAGAAGTCAATGTATTCTTCTTTTGTGCAATCACTAGGATTCTTGCCCCATAATGGATGAATATCGTTTATGGGAACAGGCCTTTTAATGATTTTCGCTTTATGCTTAGGCTCATCTATTGTTTCATCACTATCTTCGGCATCAACTGTAGCAGTAACCTCCCCTGCTTCAATATCTCCATCAACTGTCACTTCATCAGCTTTATCTTTTTTTTCTGGCTCTTCAATAAACCTTTCAACTACTTCATCTGTATCTAGTACATCAGCTTCGTCAATGGTTTCATATTGAGGTTCGGCATTTGCTTTTGAAAAATAAATCTCCACTGGTATAAATGAGCAGTACTTTTCTAAAACTTCTTTAACACGATATTCATTTGCAAACTCTAAGCTATTTTCATTTAAGTAAAGTGTAATTTCAGTTCCTACTGTATCCTTTGCTCCATCTTGCATTTCATATTCGGTACCACCGTCACTACGCCAATTAACTGAAGTAGCACCTGCTTGATAAGATAAAGTGTCAATTTGAACTTCTTCTGCCACCATAAATGCCGAGTAGAAACCTAGCCCAAAATGCCCAATCATTTCATCCTCAGTAGTCTTGTCCTTATATTTTTCTAGAAACTGAGTTGCTCCAGAAAAAGCGATTTGAGTAATGTACTCTACCACTTCATCTGCTGTCATGCCCAAACCGTTGTCAATAAACTTTAGTGTCTTCTCTTCTGGATTGGCAATGACTTGAATCTTAGGCTTATAATCATCAGGCATATCATATTCGCCCATCATATCAAGCTTTTTTAGTTTTGTAATGGCGTCACAAGCGTTAGAAATCATTTCTCTAACAAAAATATCGTGGTCTGAATAAACCCACTTTTTAATAATAGGAAAAATATTTTCACTATCAATTGATAAACTTCCTTTTCTAATTCCCATAGTTAAATCACTCCTTTGTTTCAGTTTGTACTTCTGTTATTCACATATAATATTTTAATATATGCGGAAGTAAAAGTCAACAAAAAATTAGCACTCTTCTGACAAGAGTGCTAGTAATGTATTGTTGTTCAGGTGGTTTCAAATTTAGTCTAACCTGCTTATTTTATCTCTTAAAACTTCTATGGCTTTCTCCAATTGATTATCAATCCAATCTTCCCTATCACCGTCTTGGTTAAAGTCAAACTCTATCTCTATATCGGGAACAATACCACTTTCGCTTATACTACGCCCAAGAGGGGTGAAGTACTCAGCAACTGTAAGCTTCAAGCTACTACCATCAGACAACTCAATGATACTTTGAACTAGAGCCTTCCCAAAAGTAGTGGTTCCCACAATTGTTCCAATTTCATAGTCTTGTACAGCTCCTGCAAATATTTCCGAAGCACTGGCGCTGTGTTCATTCACCAATACCACTAAGGGTTTTGTAAATACATTGTTTCCTTCACTTCTACGTTCTTCAACATTTCCATGTCTATCTTCGATTGACACGATTACCCCTTCGGGAACCATTTGTTTTAACATTGCTACAACAGTGTCTAAGTTACCACCTGGATTGTTTCGCAGATCTATTACCAATCCATCCATGCCTTCAGATTCTAACTCCTTCATAGCTGTTATAAACTGTTCTGTAGTTAATCTGTCAAACTCGCTTACCCTTAAGTATCCAATATTATTTTCAAGCATTTCATGTCGTACAGAAATAACTTGAATACTATCTCGCATTACATTAAAGATTATTCTTTCTCGTTCTCGCATAATTGTAATTTCCACATACGTTCCCTTTTCACCGCGAATCCAAGATACAATTTCTGTCAAATCCTGATTTACAATAACTGTATCATCCACCTGAACGATTATATCTCCTTCAAGCAATCCAACAGCTTCGGCTGGACTATCTTCAAAAACCCTTTGGATTTCGGCCCCGCCAATTTCTTCATTCCATGATAATACTGCTCCAATACCGTAGAAATGTCCCATTCTAGCTTCTCTATTACGTATTGTAGTCTCTCTATCAAAGTAAGCTGTAAATGGGCAATTGAGAGCATCTACAAAACCTGAGAAAACCCCTTCTATAAGAGCATCCTCATCAATATCATCAGCGAACAGAAAATAAGTAGTAATAATATCATGGATTTCTTGTAACTTACCTTCTGAATGCTCTTCGGGAGGCTCTTCAACAATTATAGCAGGGGGAAACAACCTTTGCTCAAGAAAATTGTGGGCCCCATACATGCCAAAGGCAACGGCAAATAACATAAAAGTAACAAGGGTGCCTACTAGCACCCCCTTTTTGAACATTCTTCTTGTTAATGCTTTTTCCTCTAATAAAATATCTTCATTTAAAATATCTCTGTTTTCCATAAAACTCCTAAATATTAAAAGAACCTATATCTTAACCTTAAGTGAAACTTATAAAAAGTTTAGTGGATTATGAGGTACACCATTTATACGGACTTCAAAATGCAGGTGAGCTCCAAAAGAATTACCTGTATTCCCAACTAAGCCAATTTGTTGACCTCTGCTTACTTGTTGTCCTACTGAAACTTGGTTCAAAGAGTTATGCATATATACCGTGGTCATACCATTTCCATGGTTAAGAACAATCCAGTTACCAGCACTGCTACTAAAACCTGATGTAATAACTGTTCCTGACTCCGCTGCAAAAAATGGGGTTCCTTCTGGTGCTCCAATATCAATACCATTGTGGTGACGATTGTCAAAATCACGCCATCCAAACCCACTAGTTATTGGCCACCCTGGCAAGGGATGTGCCAGTTGCCCACCTCCTGGAACTGGATCTGCTGGCGGTGGTGGAGGAGGAGCGCTTCCACTATCTGTAGTTCCATTACCATTCCCATTACCGTTTGCATTTCCAGGTTGATTGTTTGCAGCTTCTCTTTCTGCTTCTTCTTGTCTTTGTCGCTCCAGCTCTGCAGCTGCCGCTTCTGCCGCCGCTGCTTCAGCTATACGCTGCCTCTCTTGTTCTGCTTTAGCATATAAGTAATCTAAATCTGCTCTTCTTGCTCCAATTAATCCATCAAAATTAGCTAAATCCGAATCTGCTTGGGCAAGCATTACTTCTACTTGTTCTTGCTTTTCAATAAGTTGGTTCCTTAAATCAGAAAGTACTGCTACATCTTCTCTTAAAGCAGCTTCTTTTGTAGCCACAGCTTCTACTGTTTCTTCAAAAACAATCAACATTTCTCTGTCATGGCTAGCTAGCTGGCTAATGTATTCAGCAGCATTTAGAAATTCTCCCATGCTTTGGCTAGAAAGAAGAGTTTCCATAATCTGCAAACCTCCACTTTCATACATGAATCTGATACGCTTTTTCATACTGCGAAGTTGATCGTCTTCGTCAGCACGAGCCATAGCAAGTTCCATTTCTGCTTCTGCAACTGCATCTTCTTTAAGAGCAAGTTCCTCGCTTGTAGTAATCATCTCGTCGATAATTGTATCTAACTCCGCTGCAAAAGTATTTCGCTCCATTTGAGTAGAATACCTTTGTGACTCAAGCGCATCTACTTCCGATTGAACCTCTTCAATAGACTCTTCAATAGAGTCAAGTGAACCTGCATGAGCTGTAATCCCCATTACAACACACAGCCCTATTATGGCTGCCATGCTTGTAAAACCCCTTTTTTGTTTCTTCATGTGTAACCTCCCCAGGTTGTTGAAACTTTTTTTTCTTAACATAAAACTCCATTCGAGCTAGTTTTTGGTTATTTACGTATCCCCTTTTATTTAAACTTTCAAGTGCTTACGCACTGTAAAGTAGCTCCCAATAAATCCGATGCCAACTCCCATTGCTAATCCAAGAGGTAGCAGGTACTGATAAATATCTGTTACAGGCAGAAAATCAAGTATATTAGTCAAAATATTAAATCTCGCAATAATATTAGCAATAGCCATCTCATAAAGCACGTATAAAAGTGCCAATGGGAAAATCGCTCCCACAAGGCCCATTATAAGCCCTTCCAGAACAAAAGGAGCTCGAACAACAAAATCCCTTGCCCCAATATATTTCATAATTGCTATCTCTTCTTTACGAACAGTAATACCCATGGTGACGGTGTTACTGATTAGGAAAACGGATACCCCTAAAAGAATAATAATTATGGCTAAAGATACGTACCCTACTAACATATTAATATGAGTTAAAGTATTTGCAATTACATCAGAACGATTTACCTTACGTACACCAGCCAAACTCTCTGCAAAATTTACCAAATCCCTTTGTACTTCAGCTAAAGTACTGTCTCTAGCTAGAAGGCTTGTATCGTCGTCGGTTATAGTTTCCATGTATATTTCGAAGTTATTTGAATATGCTAATGGATTATCTATAAAACCCTCTGCTAAATGTTCATTCCCTTCAAAATATACAGCTTTGAAGGTTTCCCAAGCTTCTTCAGCCGAAACATAACGCACATCACTTACTTCTGGTCTATTTAACAGTTCAACCCGAAGCTCATCAATTCGTTCCCTAGGCAGATCCTCGTCGAAAAATACCGTAACAGCCACTCCCTCTTCAGCCATTCTCACAATGTGTTGCATGTTTAACACAATTGCGAAAAATAAACCGAACAAAAAGATACAAGCGGCCATAGTTGCAATAGACGCAATGGAGAACATTTTATTTCTGGAAATGCCTTTTATTCCTTGACCAATAACATATCCAATATTGCTAAATCTCATTTTTATTACCCGCCTTTTCTCTCGTCGTTAATTACAACGCCTTGGCTCATAGTAATAACGCGCTCATTCATTTCACTAACGATTTCTTGGTTATGGGTAACTACCAGTACAGTAGTTCCACGTTCGTTAGCTTCCTTTAGCAAACTCATAATTTCCCAAGAATTAGTAGGGTCTAAGTTACCTGTAGGCTCATCAGCAAGTAATATTGCAGGCTCATTGGCAATTGCTCTAGCAATAGCAACTCTTTGTTGCTCTCCACCTGATAACTCTAGTGGCGAAACCTTATATTTCTGGGCTAAGCCTACCAATGAAAGTATTGCAGGAACCTTTCTTTTAATTACTCTGTTTGGTGAATCAGTAACTCTTAATGCAAAGGATATATTATCATAAACACTTCTATCTGTCAAAAGTCTAAAGTCTTGAAACACCACCCCTAGCTCTCGTCTATACTTAGGAATGCGGCGATGTCGCATTCTATTTAGGTTGTGACCGTTTACAATTAGAGTTCCTCTTGTGGGTTCTAATTCCTTCATAATTAATCTAATCAACGTAGACTTTCCTGACCCACTATCACCAACAACAAAAACAAATTCACCAGCTTCAATCTTTAAAGATACCTTGTCCAAAGCAGGAACACCTTTTGTGTACTCCTTTGTGACATTTCTTAGTTCAATCATTTACTCCTCCTAGAAGAACATTCCTACTTAAAAATCTAATGATTCCATATATTTCATGTATTTTACTACCATTAAGGCAATTTTAAAAGTTATTGCATCCTCAAATACTCTTAAATCTAACCCTGTGCCCTTTTGGAGCTTATCAAGACGATACACCAAGGTATTTCTATGTATATATAGCTGTCTAGAGGTTTCAGAAACGTTAAGACTATTTTCGAAAAACTTCCCGATTGTAGTTAGAGTTTCATCATCAAACTCATCAGGAGATTTAGATTCAAAAATCTCTTTTATATACATTTTACAAAGAGGTATAGGCAATTGGTAAATCAAACGCCCAATTCCTAAGGTGCTATAGGCGACAATGTCTTTATCATCAAAGAATATCTTACCTACATCTAAAGCCAATCTAGCTTCTTTGTAAGATTTTGACACTTCACTAATATCCCCTACAATGGTTCCGTATGCAATGCGAGTATACTCATCTGGAAACTCATTCTTAA
>JGI20163J15578_10000727_pt1 | contig 13575 bp, 10 predicted proteins | sample TergutCu122P1_FD_15578 | JGI IMG/M metagenome (IMG submission 15578)
CTATTCCGTATTTCTTTAGAATTGCGGCGGCCTTTAACTGTCCCTCCTTGGTCATCATGGACTGACAACGTGCGGTTTGTAGAATAGTACCTCCTCGCTGGATAATGTCGGACACATCCCTAGCCTTCATGTCAATAATCTCTTCTTTGAGAAGGCCGTGATAACCTCTTCTTATGCCACGAACTTCAAACCCCTTGGAAATGCCCGCACGTACAACTGCACGAATGGCAGCGTTCATACCTGGTGCATCGCCACCGCTGGTAAGCACCCCAATGGTTCTAATCTGCTCTTCTATGTTGTCCCATTTTTCGTTGTAATCTGTCATATCCGTACTCCTTTTCTTCTTACTTATTCTATCTCACCATTAGAATCAAAGGTTTTGTTTATCGTCTCTCACCTTACATTTCTAATCTATGAACCACCTCTGCCTCTCATACCTCTAGGCCTGGTCTTCCTTCGTACATCACTTAAAACTTCATCTCCACTGGTCGCTCCACCACCTTCACCATCTGTTCTCCATAGCGATTCATCAACCTGGCCAGCACTTCTTGATTAATAGAGATGTTCATATTTCTCGGCAGTTTTTTGGTGGCATGTTCCTCTTTCAGATAAATCACCACCCCATCTGCGCCCTCAGAATCTGCCAAACACTCTTCTATTCCCTCTTTGTTTTCTAGGTAGTCTGCTTTATTGATAAACTGTATCCACAAGGTTTTTTTGTTACTGGTAAAAGGAATGATTTTCTCACAAATCAACTTGTTTGGCTTGTCATCTTCTGTGGACACTCGTCCCTTAATGAACACCTTAGAATCTTCTTCAATGTACCTGCGATTCTCCTCGTAATTCTTGGGAAAAATGATAACTTCCAGAGTTCCTACTAAATCTTCTATGGTTACAAAAGCCATGGCTTGGTTGTTTTTAGTATATTTCGTGGTTAATTCTACAATCATTCCTCCCACAATCTCGATGCTACCATCTTGAACTTTCCCTTCTCCTTCTTCTTTCTGGAAATCTAAGGTGGTGGCAGAAATGGTTTTTCGCCACTGCTTTTCATAAGCATCTAGGGGATGACCGCTTACGTACACTCCCAGAGCCTCTTTTTCAAAAGCCAACAACTCTTCCTTGGTAAACTCTCCTATATCAGTAAACTTTATCTCAAAATCTTCTTTTCCTTTTTCATCTACAAAATCAAACAAGGTCATCTGGCCAGCCATACTGTGTTTCTTTTCTTGTTGTACTTTATCCATCAATTTTAAGCTGGCAAGAACCTTTTGTTTTCTTGTTCCTCCTAGTTCATCCATGGCTCCTGCTCGGATCAAACTGTCAATTCCTCGTTTGTTGGGTCCATTCTCTCGTAGTGCCATTCGGGTAATGAAGTTTTCCAAGTTGCTAAAGGATCCCAATTCTTCTCTATCCTTAACAATGGTGTCAATCACAGGACGTCCTAAGCTTCTAATGGCAGATAACCCATAGCGTATCTTCCCTTCATCAACCGTAAAATTCGCCATTCCATGATTGATGCTCGGAGGAAGGATCTCGATATTCATCTGACGACAGGCATAAATGTATTCTGCCACTTTACTGCTGTTGTTGATGACAGAGGTAAGAAGGGCCGCCATAAACTCTGCTGGATAATAATATTTTAACCAAGCGGTCTGATAAGAAATCAACCCATAAGCTGCAGCATGGGATTTGTTAAAAGCATACTGGGCAAAATCCAACATTTTATCGTAGATTCTGTTGGCTACCGCCTCTGGAATTCCGTTATTCACACAACCAGCAACGCNCTCCTCTTCATCTCCATACACAAACATGCGGCGTTCTTTTTCCATCACATCAGCTTTTTTCTTAGACATGGCACGACGGAGAAGATCGCTTCTTCCTAGGCTATACCCCCCCAAGTCACGAGCAATCTGCATGACCTGCTCTTGATAGACAATTACCCCATAGGTAGATTCTAGAATCGGTTTAAGTTTCGGACTATCATATACAATATTGCGACCCGTCGCCTCTTCCATGGCTCCAGAGTTGTTTTCATCTGCTTCTGTCCCCTCTACGGATTGAGCGATGCTTTTCTCAGCATTTGCCTCCTCAATGGAACCTGCGATATTTTTCTCCGCCTCTGCTCCATCTATGGAGCGAGCATTGTTTTTCCCTTTAATGTATTCAGGGATGAAATCCATTGGCCCCGGTCGGTACAAGGCAATGGCAGCGATTAAGTCCTCTAGTACATCTGGCTTCAACTCCTTCATTAGATTTTTCATGCCAGCACTTTCAATCTGAAAAATCCCTTCGGTTTGACCAGTACTAATATAACTCATTACATTTGAATCGTTGTAATCAATCTTCTCTATATCCAAATCAGGTAGTTTTTTCTTAATTAAATTCACCGCTTGCTCAATCACTGTCAAGGTCCGAAGACCAAGGAAATCCATCTTCAACAAGCCCAGTTCCTCTAAGGTATTCATGGCAAACTGGGTAGTGATGGTTCCATCAGAAGACCTGGACAGGGGAACATACTCATCTACAGAAAGTTTACTAATCACCACTCCTGCAGCATGGGTGGAGCTGTGACGAGGCAAACCTTCCAGGCGCTTGGACATATCGATTAAGGTTTTCACCTGCTCCTCGTGTTCATAAGCCTTTCGCAATTCCCCGTTCTGACTTAAGGCTCTCTCTATGGTAATGTTCAACTCCGTAGGAATCATTTTGGCAATGCCATCTACAAAGGCATAAGGCATATCCAGGGCACGACCTACATCTCGTATCACCCCTCTTGCTGCCATAGTACCGAAAGTAATAATCTGTACCACTCGGTCTTTCCCGTATTTTCCCACTACATAATCAATAACTTCTTGTCGTCTTTCATAGCAAAAGTCAATGTCAATATCTGGCAAGGAAATCCGCTCCGGGTTGAGAAAACGCTCAAACAGCAACTGATAGCGAATGGGGTCAATGTTGGTAATCTCCAAGCAATATGACACAATGCTTCCCGCAGCTGACCCACGCCCTGGCCCGACTGCAATGCCATGATCTCTGGCATACTTCATAAAATCCCAGACAATGATAAAATAGTCGATAAACCCCATATCTTTGATGGTCTTCAACTCAAAGTCCATCCGTTTTCGGTGGCGTTTGGCATCGTTTCCATAGCGCTTCGCCAATCCCTCATTGCACAACTGGGTCAAATATTCCCAAGGGGTCAAAGAATCTGGCACATCGTACATGGGCAGCTTGGTTACTCCAAACTCAATCTCCACTTCACAACGGTCTGCAATTTTAACGGTATTTTCAATGGCTTCTGGAGCGTAAGGAAAAAGATTTGCCATCTCCTGGGGTGATTTCACATAGAATTGATCCCCCTCATACTTCATCCGATCTTCATCAGTGATTTTTTTAGCGGTTTGGATACACAATAAAATCTCATGAGGATAAGAATCCTCTGGGTTGGTATAGTGAATGTCATTGGTAGCCACTAAGGGGATATCCAATTCTTTAGACATAGAGACCAGAACTTGATTCACCCCTGCTTGTTCTGCCATTCCGTGGTCTTGAAGTTCAAAAAAGAAATTGTCTTTGCCAAAAATCTCTTTATATTCTAAAGCGGCCTTCTTGGCTTCATCCATAAAGTTCCGATTAATATTTCTAGGAATCTCTCCTGCCAAACAAGCGCTCAGAGCAATGATGCCCTCGCTGTATTTCTCAAGAATCTCCTTGTCTACTCGAGGCCGATAATAAAATCCATCAATATAACCGATGGAAACAATCTTCATAAGATTTGAATAGCCTATGTTATTTTCTGCCAGTAAAATCAAGTGGAAATAACGATCTTCCCCTGCTCCTGCCTCCCGATCAAATCTAGAATTGGGGGCAACATAAACCTCGCAACCAATAATGGGCTTTATTCCTTGTGCCCTAGCTTCTTTATAAAAATCAATTGCCCCAAACATTTCCCCATGATCGGTAATGGCAGCACTGTTCATGCCAAGTTCTTTTACCTTGGCAATGTACTCTTTGATTTTATTGGAACCATCTAATAAGCTATACTCGGTGTGAGCATGGAGATGGGTGAAGTTTTGGGGTCTGATTGTTTCTACATTCAATGTTTCCGGGTTCATATACTGCCTTTCTAAAAGGTTCCACACGAGTTTTTTATAACCTTCTTCATAAGATACATGAGACGACTTATATTTACTATTTTCTACATTTTTCTCTTATCCAAAGGTATCTGTTTTTTAAAAATGATACATAGAACAAATCGATAAGTGGAAGTAACGCTTTCTTATCAGACAATGCGGCTCCTACTTCAAGTTCTAAAACCGAATCCCCTACATAGATATCCAGTTTATTACTCCTACACCAATCAATCTTGGCATAAATAACTACAGTTTTTTTATAACCCCTTCAACAATATGGATTTCCTCCTCTTTCAACAGTTTGCCGATGGCTCTTTTAAACGCCGCTTTGCTCATGGACAATTCATCCTTAATCTTCTCAGGGGTGGATTTTTCTGTTACAGGCAATACTCCATTGTACTCTTTTAATGCTTCTAAGATTGCTGCTGCGTCCTCAGACATCTGTTGGGGGATTTTAGCTCGTAAGCTAAGATCTAGTTTCCCGTCCTCTTTCACATTGGCGATGCGTCCTTCGATTACCATGCCCACTTTTAACTCTTTAACCATCTCATGTTTAGGAATCAATGCGGAATATTGATCATCCACTGCTACAAACATGCCAAAGTTGTCGCTTTTATCGTAAATTCTTCCTTGAACCACGTCTCCTTTTTTATAAGGAGAGTCCTTCCTCAGTTGATGATACACTTTCATGGTGCTGCATATTCTTTCGCTTTTATCGATGTACAATGTGACAATCACCTGATCTCCATTTTTTATCTTATAGGTTTGTTCTTTAAAAGGCAGGAATAAGTCCTTTTCTAAACCCCAATCTAAGAACGCCCCGTTCTTGCCCGTTTGAGCTACAGTAAGCAAGGCTGTCTCTCCTACCATCACTAAAGGCTCATTGGTGGTGGCAATCATTCGATCCATAGAATCCCTGTAGATAAACACCTCTATAGCATCTCCTGGTTGAATGCCTGCGGGAACTTGCTTTTTCGGTAACAATACCTGCTTTTCTTCGCTTCCAAGATATACCCCAAAGTCAACTTCTTTCACTATTTTTAGCTCTTGCTTTTCTCCAAGCTTTATCATATTTTCTCTCCACTTTTGTTCACTGTCTTTTGCCTAGGCATAGAAGAATGAATCGAACTCAGTTATCCTTCTTTGTCTATGTTACAAGTACTATGTTTTATTATATGAATCAACGTTCAAAGCCATTTTTCAATCGCAATCCTTACGCTTCCCATTCAAATAATCTCTCAAAGCGCGAGAACTCATCACACCTTCTGACACCTGTTCTGACACTTCCACCAAAGCGTAAGGGTTCCCTTCTTCATCACACAGCTCCACTACGGTACGCCCTTCTTCATGACCCAACCCGGGAACAATTACATCTTCTGAAACCGCGGCTTTCTTGTACTCTACTCTGATTCGTTTTACAGAGAGCTCTTCCGAAATACCATCTAATGCCATCTGGATGTATTGACAATTATTCACATGATTTTGAGTGTCCAGCTGATGCCTTTGCACCCTAAAAGGAGGCAGGCTTGCCGCCCCTTCTATCCTTTTTATTTTTCTACCTTGTGTTTCTAGACTTAAAGAAGGTAACACCTCATAATGTTGAATATCTTCTGGAGCAGGCTTAATCGGCCTTCCTTTGTGAACGTCCATTAAAACCCATGTAGAATCGGCACAACCTAACACTTTCCCATCATCATCCAACATCACGAAATTTCTGTTGCCGTAAAAACCTTTGAAATCTGAAGCAAAGGTTCCAATGGTTACTTCTTCACATAGCTCGGGGGTTCGATAAATCTCTATGTGCCAGGAAGTTAATATCCAACCCTTCCCTCGCTCCAGTAACTCTTTATAACCTACCCCTAACTCCTCAGATTGAAAATTACTGCAATCTTGAAAATAATTCACCATGGAAGGAATGGCTAACCTTCCTGTTTTATCTGTCTCGCTATATCTTATTCTGCTTTTGAATGTGTACATTTCCTCTCCTTGAATCTTTTTACGCTTTCCTTTAATCAAGCGAAAATCCACACCTATGCCTTACAAGGCATCTTCCACCGGGAACTATCTCTCACTACGAAGTTTTTCAGCAATACTCTTTGCCTGATTGTCTATATGTATCGCCGCAATTTCCGACGCTAATTCTTCATTTCTTGCCTCAATGGCATTTAACATTTCTTTATGCTCTCTAATAATCTGAGCCGGGGTATTCTTCTGTTTTAGATACTCCACTCGATAACGGTACACCTGCTCAGAAAGATTGTTTAATATTTTTATCAGCTTTTGGTTATTGGTGGCGTTATAAATCACATCATGAAACTCTTCATCTGCCCTGGCCATTCCCATCAAATCATTTTTATTCAAAAATATGGCAACATGGTTTACAGACGTTTTAAGTTGCTCTATCTCTTCATCAGAGATTCTTTGACAAGCTAAGGTTACAGCCAACTTCTCTAAAGTTCTTCTCACCTCTAATGCGTCTCTTAAATTCTTTTCCGTAATCTTGGCAACCTCTGCTCCCCGCCGTGGAATCATCAGCACCAAACCTTCCAGCTCCAGCTTCCTGATGGCTTCTCTTACTGGAGTTCGACTTACTCCAAGGCGATTGGCCAATTGAATCTCCATTAACCGTTCACCAGGCTTTAAGTCTCCTCTCAAAATTTCTTTTCTTAAGGTATTAAAGACTACTTCTCGTAGGGGTAACTCCGTATTTAGCATCATATTTTGTTCCGGCTTCATCTTTTTCCTCCTTACTCGAACGTGGACAATATCAAACAAGATACATCTGTTTCTTAAAGGGTAGTTGCTCAATCTTCTTTTTGGCGAATGCCGCTTTCTCTCTATCTTCAAACAAGGCGAACACGGTAGGACCACTGCCACTCATTAACGATGCGATTGCTCCTTGTTTTACCAATTCTTCTTTGGCCATCTGAATCTTTGGGTATTTGGGTATGGATACGAATTCCAATATATTCCCCATAGACTGGGCCACCTTTGTTAATGACTGCTCTTCTAACCCTTTAATTAGCTCATCTATTGGTGGGTGTGGGGTATTTTCTAGTTGATCAAACTCTTGATAAACTACTCTTGTGGAGATACTAAAAGGAAGTTTCAAAAGCAAAATGCTACATTTGGGTAGAGAAGGAAGTGGCGTTAATTCTTCTCCTATCCCTGTGGCTAAAGCACAACCTCCTTTGATGCAATATGGCACATCTGCTCCTAGCATTAACCCTCGCTCCACCAACTCTTCTTCAGTAAGTCCCATTTCAAATAACTGATTCACTCCTTTTAGAACTGCTGCTGCGTTTGAGCTTCCACCTGCTAGTCCTGCCGCAACAGGGATGCGTTTCTCTAGCTGAATATCCACCCCTTGCTGGATCTGGAATTCATCAAGAAGTAATCGTGCCGCTTGATAAGCGATGTTTTTTTTATCCGTAGGGAGGTATCCCAGATTGGTCTTCACTCGTATCTCTGGCTTGTTTGAAACTTTTACCCTCACACGATCATAGAGCTGAATGGTTTCCATTACCATCTTCACAAGATGATAGCCATCGGGTCTTACTCCCACAATATCTAACCCTAAATTTATCTTTGCATGAGCTTTTAGATTGGTTTCCTTCACAGTGTCCTCTCTCCCCTATGCGGTAGAACTCTTGTGCAAGCACAAAGGAGTTATACCTTCGCGTATTGTATACAAGACCACCTGTTTCTAGTATAGCATTTTCTCTTTGAAAATCAATCAAAAAAAATGGTTTGCTTGTGTTTTTTTCAAGGCTTTAGTATAATTGGAAAGATAATACAATCCGAAACGTAAAATGGAGAAAATTTGTCAATAGAGTTGGCAGGTTATTCATTACCTAATGTCATTGTCATTTGTCGTAGGGATAACAGAGTCGACAATTATGGAGGAAACAACATGTTTCGCTTGATTTTTACATTACTGTTTATTTTACTTTTTTTAATCCTTTCTATTCCCTTTATTTTGGTAGAAAAAATCATTGGACGTTTTAATAAAGAGCTAAAAGACCTTCATTATCTCAGGGGAGTGCAATGGGCTTTTAATCGAGCCCTCGACATCTGTGGCACCAAAACCACTGTTATTGGCGCCGAAAATATTCCTGATGAGCCTGTTTTGTATGTAGGAAACCATCGCAGTATCTTCGATATTGTTGTCACCTACCCTCTGGTTCCGCGGATAACAGGATATGTTTCCAAAAAAGAAGTAGAAAAAATTCCTCTTCTTGCCACTTGGATGAGAAATCTCAACTGCCTCTTCCTTGACAGAACCAGCACAAGAGAAGGGTTAAAAGTTATCTTAGCGGCTATTGAGCATGTGAAAAATGGAATTTCTATCTGCATCTTCCCTGAAGGAGGCAGAAACAAAGGAGAGGAATTATCCATTCTTCCTTTTAAAGATGGAGCACTAAAAATTTCTACAAAAACTAACTGTGCCATTATCCCCATGTCCATTAACAACACCGAAGCCATTTTTGAAAAGCAATTTCCATTGGTCAAAAAAACTCATGTGGTAGTAGAGTTTGGCAAGCCCATTTATCCAGATGATTTACCACCAGAAGACAAAAAACGTATTGGGGCTTATCTGCAAAATATCATTCATGAAACCATCATAAAAAACAGTGAACTTGTTTAACCTGACTGATCTATAAACAAACTGGTTTTATAGGTCAGTCAGGTTAAGATATCGACCCTCACCAACACAAAAATATAACAACCACAAAGGAAAACATTATGCCCACACAAAACCTAACTTTACTCACCGACCTATATGAACTCACCATGATGCAAGGTTATCTTGAAACAGATTCTAATAAAAATGTTATTTTTGACTTATATTTCCGAGATAACCCCAATCAATCTGGTTATTCTGTTATGGCTGGCCTTGAGCAAGTGATTGAATACATCAAAAACCTACACTTTTCCTCGGATGACATTTCTTATTTAAAGAGTTTAGATCTTTTTAGACCTGCTTTTCTCCAATATTTAAGAGACTTTCGGTTCACTGGGAGTATCTATGCTATGCCGGAAGGAACCGTTATCTTTCCTAGAGAACCTATTGTAAAGATTGTCGCCCCCATTATGGAGGGTCAATTAATAGAGTCCATGTTATTGAATATCATTAATCACCAGTCCTTGATTGCCACCAAAGCTTCGCGAGTGGTTCACGCTGCTGGTGAAGACTTGGTTATGGAGTTTGGTCTACGCCGTGCTCAAGGAAGTAGTGCTGGTATCTACGGCGCTCGTGCCGCTATGATTGGGGGATGTGCAGGTACTTCCAATGTGCTGGCAGGTAAAATGTTTGACGTACCTGTTCTAGGCACCCATGCTCACAGCTGGATTATGAACTTTGAAGACGAATATACCGCTTTCAAAGAATACGCTAAGCTTTATCCCAACCGATGCTTTTTGTTGGTAGACACCTATGACACTCTTAAGTCAGGAGTTCCCAATGCCATTCGCATTTTCAAAGAGCTAACCCAGCAAGGAAAGAAACCCCTACAATACGGTATCCGCTTAGACAGTGGTGACTTGGCCTATCTCTCCAAGCAGGCCAGAAAAATGTTAGATAAGGCAGGCCTAGAAGATGCAGTCATCTCTGCCTCCAATGACCTAGACGAAATGCTCATACACGATTTAAAAAATCAAGGCGCTAAAATAGATGCCTGGGGAGTCGGCACCAACATGATTACCTCCAAGGATTGTCCTGCTTTCGGAGGGGTTTATAAACTTGCTGCCATTCAAAATGAAGAAGGACTGTATGAACCAAAGGTGAAGATTTCCGAAAATCTTGATAAGATTACTGACCCTGGAGATAAAACTGTCTATCGCATTTATGATAAAGAAAATAATAAAATCAGAGCAGATCTGGTATGTTTTGCAGACGAAACCTTTGATACAGAAGAAGATTTGCTTATCTTTGATCCCAATGCCACCTGGAAGAAAACCTTACTCATTGGTGGCACTTATGAAATGAAAGAATTGTTAGTCCCCATCTTTATTAATGGGCAGTGTGTTTATCACTCTCCATCCGTAATGGAGATTGCTGGTTATTGTAGAAAAGAAAAGGAAACCCTGTGGGATGAAACCAAGCGACTTTTCTATCCCCATCGGGTTTATGTTGATTTATCCCAGAAACTTTATGATACAAAGGTTAAACTATTAGAAGAACATAGTAAAGGAGTCAGAGTATGAAAATAATTGTTTTAGCAGGAGGTCTTAACCCAGAACGAGATGTATCCCTTTCTTCTGGAGCAGGCATTTGCCGTGCGCTTTTAGAAAAAGGCCATGATGCCTTTCTCTTAGATGTCTATCTAGGGCTAGAAGAAGCCCCAGGGCAGTTGGAGGATGTTTTCACCACTCCTGGCCATGGTCTGGAGATTGCCAAGGGGGTTTCTGACCGCGAACCTGACCTAGAGGCGGTGAAAAAACTAAGAAACGGGGAGCCTGAATACTTCTTTGGCCCCAATGTTCTTAAGCTTTGTAACCTTGCAGATATTGTTTTCATGGGGCTTCACGGTGGTGAGGGCGAAAACGGTAATATCCAAGCCACCTTTGATTTAATGGGCATAAAGTATACAGGAAGCGGGGCTCTTGGTTGCGCCCTTGCCATGGACAAAAATGTGAGTAAGAAGTTGTTTGCAACCGATGGAATTCCTACTCCAAAAGGCTTGGCATTGTCTAAGAATGAGACTCTTCCAACTTTGGCTGAGTTAGACCTGCAATTGCCCCTTGTAGTGAAGCCTTGTAATGGTGGTTCTAGCATTGGAACCTACATCGTCTTTACCGAAGATGACTTCTTTCCCTCCCTTGCCAAATCCTTCCAATATGAAGACGAAGTGATTGTTGAAGAATTCATCAAAGGAAGGGAGTTTTCCTGTGGCGTACTAGGGGATAAGGCTCTGTTTCCTATTGAGATTATTCCAAGCGTAGAATTCTTTGATTATGTGAATAAATATCAAGTAGGAGTGGCAGAGGAAATATGCCCCGCAATATTGAATCCTAAAACCACAAAGGAAATGCAGGAGTTGACTTTAAAAGCTTATCAAACCCTGAAGCTTAATGCTTATGGACGAGCAGATTTTATGCTAGACGAAGAAGGCAATCTGTACTGCCTAGAAGTGAATACACTACCAGGCATGACCCCAAACAGCCTATACCCTAGAGAGGCTTTGGCTATGGGAGTGGATTTCGGAACCCTTTGTGAGAAGATTATTGAGATTTCGATTGAGGAGAAGTATTGATTAAACTTTATTATAGAACCAAAAGAAAGAGGGAAAACTATGATCGAACTTAAAAAAATAACCTTTGAAAACCAAGAAGAAGTAGAGTCTTTAAGTGTTGAAGAGAACCAAAAGAACTTTGTCGCCCCGAACTTAAGTAGCCTTGCTGATGCGTGGGTAGGTATCACAAATGGTCAGCCTACAAATGCCTATGCTATATATAATGATGATACTATGGTAGGCTTTCTCATGTATTGCTACACTCCTGACTCATCTGTGTTGCCTCCCACAGACACTCCTGTCTACCAGTTTCCGCACTACTTCATGTGGCGGTTGATGATTGATAAAAGATATCAAGGGAAAGGCTTTGGCAAGCAAGCAGTCTTGCTCATGATTGACGAGATAAAAACTGAACCTTTTGGTCCCGCAGACCACATCTATACCTCTATCGAACCAACCAATGAACACGCCAAGAAATTGTATTGCTCTTTAGGCTTTCAGCTTACAGGCGATATTGACGATGGTGAGTTGGTTATGGATTTAAAATTGCAGTGACAAAATTGAGTTTGTGGAAAACAGAATAAAACCGCACCAAAGAAAGGATCCCAGATGAAAAACATGACGTTAAAAGAAATCGCTACAGCCTGCAAAGGAGAATACCACGGAGATGAGCATTTCCTTGACAAAGCAGTAAGTTCTGTGGTGATTGACAGTCGTCTCGTCCAAATAGACAGTCTTTTTGTAGCAATTAGAGGAGAAAGGGTGGATGGCCATTCTTTCATTCCAAAGACCATTGAAGATGGAGCGCTTTGTGCGCTTTCTGAGGAAAAACTTGAAGGAGCAGATTTCCCTTATATTTTGGTTTCTTCTTGTAAGGAAGCATTGATTGACCTGGCAGAACATTATCGCCAAGCACTGAATATTACGGCGGTGGGTATTACAGGAAGTGTGGGAAAAACCAGTACCAAAGAGATGATGGCTTCTGTTTTTAGTCAAAAATATTCTGTTCAGTGGACTCCTGGGAATTTTAATAATGAGATTGGCCTTCCCCTTACCATCTTCAGTATTCGCCAAGAGCATGAAGTTGCTGTGTTAGAAATGGGAATCAGCTATTTTGGCGATATGGATATTCTCTCCCGCATGGCCAGACCAGACATCTGTGTCCTTACCAATATCGGAACCGCACATATAGAACACCTAAAAAGCAGAGACGGTATCCTAAAAGAGAAATCTCAAATCTTTAACTACATGAACCCTGAAGGAAGGATTTTCTTGAACGGTGATGATGATAAGTTAATCACCATCCCTCCTTATAAGGGCATTACGCCTACTTATTATGGTTTGAATCCAGAGTTACCCTTTTATGCTACAAACATCATTAGCAAAGGACTAAGAGGAACCACTGCCACTTATCATACTCCCAAATCCACCTTTACCGCCCACATTCAAGTGCCTGGCACATTTATGGTATATAATGCACTGGCAGCTACAGCTGTAGCTTATTCTCTGGAGATGGCCGATAAGGAAATCATCAAGGGTATTGAAGCCTTAACCCCCATTGCTGGGCGTAGCAACATTATCGAAACAGAAAAATATACTCTCATAGATGACTGTTACAATGCAGGCCCTGCTACCATGAAGTCGGCCATAGAACTTCTTGAACAAGCCGAAACCCGAAAAGTTGCCATCTTAGGTGATATGTTTGAGTTAGGCCCTGAAGAAGAAAAGCTCCATTATGATGTGGGACTCTTTGCGGGCGATAAAAACCTTGACCAGATTATCTGTATTGGCTCTTTGTCTAAACACATTTACCAGGGTTGTAAAAGCCGTGGTTTCGAAAATATCCTTCATTTTCCTTCAAAAAATGAATTTTTCGGACAAATTGATAAAATTTTAAGTTTAAATGATACAATTTTATTAAAAGCTTCAAATGGTATGGCTTTTTCCGAAATAGTTGCTATAATAAAAGAAAGGTAAAGAATCGTTGGGAGGTATAGATATGCTTAACAACAATGAATTAACCACTTTCTTTAAGCAACTGGGTATGCTGGTTCACTCTGGAGTGTCCACCGTGGAGGCCATCTCCATCATTGGCGATGATATCACTGACCCTAAGGGCGCCAAGCTCCTCCAGTCCATCTACGAAGGATTGGAGATGGGGGAAGATTTTTCTACCGTTCTAAAGGAGACTGGAGACTTTCCCA
>JGI20163J15578_10000728_pt1 | contig 13571 bp, 10 predicted proteins | sample TergutCu122P1_FD_15578 | JGI IMG/M metagenome (IMG submission 15578)
ATTTCTTTTCATAATTTCTTTTCATTTTTTAAATTCAAACTTTGATTCTTTCAAAAAATAGACTGTGCCAAAACTATTTCAGTTTTGACACAGCCCCCTTTTTCACAATATAGGAAATGTCAATTCCTATTTTTATGCCTTTTGTCTTTTCTGTTTTTATGGTTTGGAACATTTCTATTTCTATTTATGTCTAATTGTTGTAAAATTATACCTAGAAGAGAAATGAGGAAAAAAATGAAAAGAAGTTTAAAAATTTTAATAGCGGTAATGCTTATATTCGCAATTCAAGTAACTTTTGTATTTGCTACGCAGCCTGATGAATATCCGGAGTATTATGACGCTGAGCCAATCTATTGGGACATGGGCGAAAACCCTGATGGCGAAAATATAATGCCGATAATGGCAGATTTAAATGATGAATTTGAAGACCTTGAGGAAGAATATGAAGAGCTAGAAGCGGTCCGTGAAAACTTGCCAGCAGAAAACAACAGAAATTTCCTGTTTGGACTTATTGCAATAATCGTTGTTGCTTTAGCAGTAACATGTATCCGTGTTATTAAAAAAGCTAAGAAATTTGAGACTAACGAAAACTAAAAAAAGAAGGCGAGGGATATTATTTTGAGAAAAACAAAAATTGTATGCACAATTGGTCCGGCATGTGAAAGCGAAGAAATGCTGACACAAATGATAAAAGCGGGCATGAATGTGGCGCGAATCAATTTTTCCCATGGAGAGCTTGAGGAGCATGTAGCGAAAATTAATAAAATCAAAAAGATAAGAAAAAAACTTGATATTCCTGTCGCAATTTTACTTGACACAAAAGGACCCGAAATAAGAACAGGAAAACTTGAGACAGCGCCGGCTATTCTTGTGGCGGGTGAAAAGTTTGTCCTTACTACAGATGAAATTATAGGAAACAGCGAAAAAGTTTCTATAACATATAAACATTTGCCGAAAAACCTTACAAAAGGCAATACGCTTATGATAGATGACGGGTTAATCGAGCTTGTGGTTAAAGAGATTACAAGTACCGACATCATATGTGAAGTTATAGTTGGTGGTGAGTTAAGTAATCGCAAAAGCGTAAATGTGCCGGGCGTTTCAATTGATATGCCGTTTCTCAACGATGTTGACAAAAGAGATTTGCTTTGTGGTATAGAAAACGATGTTGACTTTATTGCGCTATCATTTGTCAGGTCTGCTCAAGACGTTAAAGATGTACGTAGATTTTTACAAGCAAATGGGTCCTTTAACATAGAGCTGATTTCAAAGATAGAAAACAGAGAAGGCGTAGAAAATATCGTTGAAATTATAAACAACTCTGATGGGATAATGGTAGCGAGAGGCGATATGGGAGTCGAAATTCCATTTGAAGAGTTACCACGCATCCAAAAAGATATTATTAAAAACTGTTATACGGCAGGCAAAAAAGTTATAACTGCAACACAGATGCTCGAGTCAATGATACATAATGCGCGACCGACGAGAGCTGAAATAACGGACGTTGCAAATGCGATTTACGATGGAACTAGTGCGATTATGCTTTCTGGTGAAACTGCTGTAGGGGCATATCCTGTGAAAAGCCTTGAAACAATGGGGAAAATCGCAGAAAAAACAGAATCTCATATTGATTACAAGAATTTCTATAAAAAAGCCGGTATAGATCAGCCTTTAAAAGTAAATATCACAAATGCAATAAGTGATGCGACGTGCAGAGCAGCACAGGACCTTAACGCGGCGGCGATAGTTGCAATAACATTAAGCGGCAACAGTGCTAGGATGATTGCGAAATTCAGACCTGCAACTCCAATTATTGCAGTTACGCCAAATGAAAAAACATATTATCAGCTTGCGATGTCATGGGGAATCACGTCTTTAAAAAATGAATTTATAGAAAATTCCCAAGAGCTTCTTAACGATGTGGCAGAAAAAGTCGCAAATCACAGTATAGTTAAAGATGGCGACATAGTAGTAATTACAGGTAGTTCCCAGTCCTATGCAGGCGTGACAAACATGCTTCAAGCGCATATAGTTGGAAATATACTTTTGAAGGGCAAAGGTAATGGAGCAAATGGCATAAGCGGTAGAGTGTATGTTGTAAAGGACGACAAAGACAGCTTTAGCAACTTTACGGCAGGAGATATTCTTGTTGTATCCCGAACTACTAACGACATATTGCACTTGATGCGTCAATGTTCGGGAATAATAACGGAAGAAAAAGATACCGAATCAGGCGTGGTATCTGCCGGATATGCACTTGACATACCTGTGATTTCGGGAGCGAAGGGTGCAACTACCATATTAAAAACAGGTGCAAAAATAAGAATAGATGCTAAGTCAGGACACATTTATAATAGTGCAACGGACAACTAGTTTGTAGACAATTAATTTAAGCAATTAATAAAGAAAGGAATATATATGTTATATATAGGTTGCCACCTATCCTCTACAAAAGGATATCTTGAGATGGGCAAGACCGCAAAATCAATAGGTGCGAATACGTTTCAGTTTTTCACAAGAAACCCACGTGGCGGAAAAGCAAAGGATATTGATCCTGAAGATATTGCAAAATACATTAGCTTTGCAAAGGAAAACAATATAGGAAAAATCGTTGCCCATGCCCCCTATACAGTTAATCCTTGTTCGGCTGATGCAAGAACTCGCGAGTTTGCGCATATGATAATTAAAGATGACATGGAGAGAATGCAATATTTGCCTAACAACTATTACAACCTTCATCCCGGAAGTCATGTGGGGCAAGGAGCCTCCGAGGGGATCAGATTGACTGCTGAGATTTTAAATAACATATTAAAACCTGAGCACAATACGATAGTGCTTCTTGAAACTATGGCAGGTAAAGGTAGTGAAATAGGCGGAAGTTTTGAAGAAATAAAGATGCTAATTGAACAAATAAAACTGAGAGGCAAAGTTGGGGTTTGTATGGACTCGTGCCATATAAGCGATGCCGAATACGACATTGTTAACGACTTAGATGGCGTCCTTGCAAAGTTTGACGATCTTATCGGTCTTGAAAAGCTTCATGCAATCCACATTAACGACAGCAAAAACCCTTTTGGTGCAAGGAAAGATAGGCACGAAAAACTAGGCGAGGGATATATAGGACTAGAAGCTATAATGAGAATGATAAACCATCCAAAGCTTCAAGGAAAACTATTTATACTTGAGACCCCAAACGAGCTTGATGGCTATCAAAAAGAAATTGAGACAGTGAAAAAGTTTTTTACGGGATAATACAAAACGCTTCGCAAGGAAAGCACCTTGTTCGAAGCGTTTTGTTTTTTCAAATCACAATTTAAAAAATTAAAGCTTATGATTTTGATTTTTCAAGGGCTTCATCAATGCCCTTTGTAAGTTGGTCTGCACAAGAGGTTGATTTATGTCCGCATCTTATACCCGCAAGCTTTTCTTTCACTTCGGACACCGGCATACCCTCAACTAAAGTTGAAACCGCCTGCAGATTGCCGTGGCAACCGCCTTTAAAAGATATGTTTTTCAAAATATCTCCATCAATTTCTAACTCAATTTTTGTCGGACAGATGCCCTTTGGAGTATAAACGTGTTTCATAAAAATCTCCTTTTATTTTGATTTTGATTGACCATTTGCTGTCCAAAACTGCACAAAGATTCGTACTGCTACAGAAATATCAACCCCTAATCCATTAGCGATTTCAAAAACTTCGCTGATAGAAGGTTCTTTTTTCCCAGAAGTCACTTTACTTAGGCGCTGCTTTGACCAGCCTAGAGCTGTGGCAAAATCCGTTTGAGAATCAAACTTGCCGTAAATCAAGCTTCTTAGCTCAGAAATTTTCCCATTTTCAATTCTTTCCATTTTTTTCCCCTTTAGTGATATGCTATACCGCATATCGTTTTCGTGTAGTTTTACTATAACTTTCGTATTGCATAGTAACCAGTTTGTTTCCTTTTGTCAACTAGTTTCTGCAAATGTTGCCACTTTGTAACTAAAATAGCGACACTTGACCACATAACCAAAATTCGGTAATTATGCTGCATACAAAACGACACGCCCCTCACAACCTAATTATAACTCAATTCTCACATTTTGTAAACAGTAATTTAAATTTGTAAAAAAATATTTTATTTGGGAACGAAACAATAGAGAGTTGAACGAAACAATAGGCAAAATATCTTTGCAAATTAGACATACATGGTATAATATAGACAATATACAGCTTGCGTGGCTTTGTGCTACGATTGTGTGATTTTGTGCTGCGGTTCATGACTGGCGTACAAAATAACAAAAAAGCTGATATGGCTGATATGGTGGAGGTTTTTGTGAAGATTGCTATTTGTGATGATGAAAAAATTTATTGTGACAGGCTTCAATCCCTATTAAATAAGCATGCTGATAATCTAAAGCTTAAAGGGTTCGAGATAAAAGAATTCAACTCGGGGACATTGTTTTTAAAGGACTATAGTGCTGGTTTGTTTGACATCGTTTTTTTAGATGTTGACATGCCTGGGTTGAGTGGGTTTGAAACAGCAGAACGCATAAGAGAAGCTGACAAAAATGTTGAAATCGTTTTTGTTACACATATGGAAAGCCAAATGCACATGGGATATCGCTTCGGGGCAAAAGATTATCTCATTAAGCCACTAGTTGAGGAAAGGCTTGCTGAGGTGATGGAAAGAATCTTAAACGAGCATGAGCTCAAACAAGAATATGGGCACTACAAAGTGGAACTCAAATTTGGTGGTTCAACAAAGTTGCCTTTAGCAGATGTTTTATATTTTGAAAGCCAAGAGCATTATATACATGCAATATTAACATATGAACAACACACTTTTAGAGAGCAACTTCAAAATGTGGAAGAAAACCTTAAAGATAGAGGGTTTGTTCGCATACACCAATCATATCTAATAAATAAAAAACACGTTTTTAAAGATTTTAGTGACCACGTTCTTCTTCAAACGGGACAAAAGCTGCCCCTTAGCAGAAAATATAAGAAAACTGCAAGCGAGGCATTAAAGGGAGCGTGGGATTAGATGATACATCCAATAATACAATTCGTATTCTTCGCCGCCGAAAGCGTTTTATCTGTCGCGATGATTTACTTGCTTATACAAGCAATTTTAAAAAAGACAAATCAAGCAACACCGGTACAGACTGTACTTGTTCTTGGGCTTGCGTTTGTAGTGCATCTTTGTTTAAATTACATATTCCCTTATCAAGAAGAACTTAATAATGCGTTTTTTTCTGGCTTTATAATCGGAGCAGCTGTTAGAACTGCAACATCTATAATTATTGCAATGGTTTGCTTTCGGGCAAAACCACTTATTGCAGTAGCTATGGCGTTTCTTGAGATAATAATCGGAATGATAACAGTCTTCATAATTATAGGTATCGTAGGACTTGGCTTTGACAATATTGGGGTTATTCGAGACGGAGTACTAAGAACCAGCCAATATTCGGAGTTCGCTACAATTATGTCGATTCCTATACATGTGTTGGTTATTGTTGTTATTAGGCACTTTCGTAACTTTAATATTGAAAACAGGTATTTCAAACTGCCATTTATCATTAGTGTAATCGCTTTTGTTTTTGCATTTATATTAATGCGAGTTATTGTGATTTTACACTTACATCCACAAGACTATGTAGCCCTGCAAGAGTTGCTTGCACTTGTACCGCTGTTTGCAATCGCCTTTGCAATTGCACCAATATTAATTTTAGCAAGCGGGCTTGGCGGACAAAGTATAAATAAGCAAAAAATATTTTTGCTTGAGTCACAACACTTGGCACAGCTCACACATATTGAACAGCTTATGAATAGTTATGAAAAGGTCAGAAAAATGTCTCATGACTTCAAACATCAAATAAGTATTCTGCATGCACTTAGCGCTGAAAACGAACATGACAAACTCGCCGAATACATATCAAATCTTTCTGGACAAGACGCAAGCATATCAATCGTCGAAACTGGAAATATCATGCTCGATGCAGTCTTATCTTTCAAAAAAGAAAAGGCAGAGACTGAGGGAATTGCATATAATTTCAAACTTGACGTATTGCCAAACCTTCCATACATAAACGACAAAGTTTGTGTTTTATTAAGCAACGCACTTGATAACGCACTTGAAGCATGTATGCGAATCAACAAAACGGGTGATATTGAAAATGAAAGATACATAAGCATGGATCTTACAGCCACAGAGTCGGCGTTTATGTGTCGCATAAAAAATGCAGTAGGAATGGCTCCGCAAATGGAAAATGGCCGATTCACAACAATTAAAGCAAACAAGACACATCACGGGATTGGTATGCAGAGCATGAAGCAAACGTGTGAAGACCTTGGCGGTGACCTAGCTTATGAATATGATGAAAAAGAGTTTAGGTTATGGATAACTTTAGATGCGAAATTATTAATGCAAGGCGACAATGTCGATTCTGTATGAAAATTGTCAAATTTGCCTGAAGGGTTGATTTATGTTTAATGTGATGTTAATATGTCGTCAATCACAATTATTCACTATAGACTTACACATTCTAGCAAAGAGACAAGCACCAAGTGCTTGTCTTTTTGCTTTTCCGATGCAATTTCTCATTGATATCACAAGCAGTTTATAGTATAATTTAGAGGATTGTATCCAAAAAGAAAAAAACATGAATGGAATAATAAATCATATGGCTGAAATAACTCAAAACTTTGGCGATAATGCAAATTTATGGATTATATTACTCACGGCTTTGGTGTGCGGAATACTGCTTGCTTTCCTAGTGCTGCTGATCTTCAGAAGAGTCAGCTTATGGTACTGGAAAGTTGATTTGCAAATAGACACACTAAAATGCATAGATGAAAAACTAGATTCTATTGAAACAGAAATCAAAGAAAAAATAACAATTGATGATGACAGCGACTTGAGCATCTTAGCAGAAGGTTTTAATCTTGCTTATGATGAAAAAGACTTTGAAGAAAAAAAACAACTTGCCGATGATGCGAAAGCAGAAGTAGCTTGTTGCATAAGCAAGTCCGGGCGAGTATATACTGAAACAGAGTTAGAAGAATTAATAAAAAATTAAAACACATTATAGAAATAAAAGCTAATCAGGAACGGAGGTTATAACAAATGTTTTGCAGATATTGTGGCAAAAAAGTATTAGAAGATTCGATGTTTTGCATGTATTGTGGCAAAAAACTAATTGCTGAACCACAAACAGAATCACAACAAGATAGTTTAGAATCTGCAGATACAACACCTGCATTTGTACCGGCATCCACACCTGAGGTTACGTATGATGAGCCTAAGTCTATACCCGAGGCTGCATATGAGCCTAAGCCTACACCTGAGACTACATATGAGCCTAAGCCTATACCTGAGGCTACATATGAGCCTAAGCCTATACCCGAGCCTACATATGAGCCTAAACCTACACCTGAGGCTACAGATGAGCCTAAGCCTACACCGAAAGTAGATGCTGAATTTAAAACCGATCCCGAGTTTGTTTGGGACTTACACGAATTCCCGGAATCAAAGAAAACGGAAGACATAGTTTTTGAATGGCAAAAGGCACTAAAAAACACACAAGAGCTAAAAGCACAAGAACTGGCTGAAGCGAAGGCAAATGTAAACGCGAACGAGGAAGGTTCAAAGTTTGATCCTCTACCAGAGTTGGCATTTCAAGAAGCGAAGTTCAGAGAATTATTAGAAAAACTTGAGATAAAACCAAGCTTTTTAGAAGATTTAAAAACAGAAACATCAGACCCGGTAGCAGAAATGGATGCCTTTGAATCTATCGGAATTTTTGAAACCAAACGGTCGCAAAAAGAAGCATTTGTAATTCCAATTGCAGATGCTGTTGAAAAACTGGAAAACGACAGCTCAGAAGTAGAAATAGAAAAATCAGAAACTTTCGAACCGGAACATGAAATCACAGTAACAATAGACGATATAAAAAAAGAACTGGATTTAACAAAAGCAGAATCAAGCTATGATGAAAAAATCGACAAATTCTATACGTTTAATAAGAAAAATGAAGAATTTCAAAAGTTGCTTGATAGAGAGTATGAAAGAACAAGAGCAAAAGAAAGCGACACATTAGACATAGAAACTGAACTTGAAACTAAAGCTGAAGAAATACAAGCTGAAGAAATACAGGCAGAAGAAATACAAACTGAAACAGAAGCAAGTTCGATTCTTGCAGATGAATTAAAAACAGAAGCGGAAGAGTTACAAGCGGAGCTTGATGCTGTTTCTGCACAAATGGAAGCTTTTAAAGCATCAATTCGGATGAGGCCTGTGGATCCGGAATTTGAAATAAATAAACTGTCACAGGAACAGTCGGCAGAAGAAGCAAAACAGGAACAGTCAGCAGAAGAAGTAGAACAGAACCAATCAACAGAAGCAGAACAGGAACAGTCAACAGAAGAAGCAGAGACCGAAACAGAAACAGAGACAGTATCTGCGCCGATGCCTATACCTGAAACGAGCAAGTTGATTTATGACAATGAAACTTTAGCAAGAAAATTTGACACAAAAGCATTCAATGCTGACCTTATAGAGCTTGCCCTCGAAAAGGCAGGAATAGAAATAGATCAAGAAGATTTTGATGAGTCGGAATTTGAAGAAGAAAACAGTTCAAAGTTTGCAGAGAAACCTGAGCCTTTAGAAAAATACGAAAGCGACTTCAAACCAAAGTTCATCACAGAAACAGAACAAGAGGAAGACCAATGGGAAGAAACAGAACATAGCTTTGACACTGATGACGATCTTGATGAAGCGGTTATGACGGATCCTCAAAAGCAACAGGCATTCAAAGAACTTGAGCAATTGTGGGGTGTCGATGATTCTGATGAAAAAAAGGTCAAAAAAGACGACTTTTTCCTAAGAGAAGGTGAAGAAGAAAACGACGATGAGCATGAAACAAAAAAAGGAAAAGCATCAACAATAATAATCGCGGCTCTAGTTATATTGCTTGCAGTTCAAAGCTCGATACTTGGGGTAATTCATTTTGCACCTGAAAGCAGAGCAGCAGACTTTGTAAACAGAGAACTCGGATTTGCAATAAATTGGTTTACTAACCTAACAGAAAGTGATGAACGGGATCCAAACGGTGAAAATGGACTTGACACAAGACCAGAGGAAAACAAAACACTTTTGATTGAGGGACAACTTCATCATAACACAGGCATTGGTGCAATAACGGCAAACGAACAACTAGGATTAAATCCAAATATAAACTATTTTGATCAAAGAATTTCGGAGTCAGTGCCAATCGAAAACAACATCTGGAGAATGTCAGATGATGTTGTGCGGTTTATTGACCGAGAAGTTGTTGCAACGATTATAAGATTTAACTCAAGATGGGTAAATTATGTTAACGCAGGAGACCCTCGTATTCTTGAACTAGTTACTGCGGGAAGTCCAATGGAACAAAGCCTTCTTGCGTTTACCGGTTTTGGCGAAACAACATATACATTTTCAGAGCTGGAAATAGGCGAGATAAGACAATTTCAAGACAGATTTTTTATATGGACACATGAAGTAATAACAGCTGAAGAAACAGAACAAGCATTAGTAAGACGCGAGAGAAGTCGCATATATGAGCTGGAAATCAGAGATGAGAATATGTATATAGTTACATACTTTCCGGCACAATAAATCCGGGCAACAAGCAAAGACAAATAAAAAACACAATACAATAAGCTGCGATGGCAGTAAGTGGAGGCAAAAATGTCAACTAAATCAAATTATAGGCGTGAAGATATCAACCTTGAAAACAATGTGGCTTTTTCTCCGTCGAGAACTACGATAGAGACGGCTTTTTATGGCAATAATGTTGAAAAAGTAACTGGTCGCAAACAAGCTTATGAGCTGGCAAAAAACGCACAAGGCACAGTNGTTTTGGATTTGCCGGTTTACATGCCTGAAAAACTGGATGTTCCTGAAGATGCAAAAATACTTTTGTTTAACGACGGTGAAACCGTTGGACGTTTTGCAGGTGCAAGAGTTATACTTGGCGAAGCTGGCGTTGATGAAGAAGAAATAACAAAAGTTCTAAGGGAAGCGGCGTATTTCACAAGATACAAAAAGATGTATCATGCACAGGCGTATATAGGTTTAAACGAAGATTTTATGATAAAGGCTAATCTTTTAGTCCCTGAAACGTTTGAAAACAACATTTATAGCTGGCTTTTGAATTTTCAAAGCATGACACCACATTTTGATGAAATGTACAAAAACTCAAAAGTTCTTGACAATGAGCCTGATATTTATATATTATCAGACCCTGACTATTATCATCCTAAGTTCCCAAATGGGCTTGCATACTTTGATCCTGTTCATAATTGTGCATGTCTTTTGGGTATGAGATATTTTGGAGAACATAAAAAAGGCACCCTTACATTGGCATGGGGAATTGCAAACAGAAATGGTTATGCTTCTTGCCATGGCGGACTTAAGAGAATGGCCAAAAAAGATGGAAGCAATCATGTAATGGGAGTTTTTGGACTTTCAGGTTCAGGAAAATCTACATTGACACACGCAAAGCATGAAGGCAAATATGACGTTACTGTTTTACATGACGATTCATATATTATTTCAAACGAAGATGGCTCTGCCGTTGCGCTTGAACCATCGTATTTTGATAAAACGCAAGATTACCCTCTTACGGCAGAAGAAAACAAATATCTTATGACAATTCAAAACTGCGGTGTTACAATAGACGATGAAGGTAAAAAAGTACCTGTCACAGAAGACATTAGAAATGGTAACGGAAGAGCTGTTAAGTCAGAAATATGGGCAAAAAACAGAACTAACAAGATGGAAGACCCGATATCTTCAATAGTATGGCTTATGAAAGATGCTTCACTTCCGCCTGTTATGAAAATCGAAGACCCGACCCTTGCGTCAGTTATGGGAGCATGTCTTGCGACGAAAAGAACTTCAGCAGAAAAACTTTCGGACAATGTGGATAGAAATGCACTGGTGTTTGAGCCTTATGCAAATCCGTTCAGAACGTACGCACTTAGCGAGGACTATGAAAAGTTTAAAGCGCTTTTCAAAAATAGAGGAGTTGACTGCTACATCCTAAATACTGGTGGCTTTTTAGATAAAGATATTCCAAAGGAAGTTACAATTGAGATCATAGAAAGTATAGTCGACGGAACGGCAAAATTAGTTAGCATGGGTGGACTTGAAAATGTTAAAACTGTTGAAATCGAAGGATATACGCCTGATTTCAACGACAAGAATTACCTTAACCTAATAGATGCAAGCATCAAACGAAGAATCGATTTTGTTGAGTCTCTCAAAGATGCAAAAGGTGGAAGAGATAGCTTGCCTGAAGAAGCTGTAAATGCATTGCACTTACTACTTCTTAAAATAAAATCGTTATGATTGGCGAATGCCACAAAAAATTAAATTTGTGAGCAAAGCTTTATTTATAAAAAACAATAAACAAAAACTAGAGGAGGAATTATTTTGAACAAGAAGAAAAAAGGAAAGGGAAATAAGGTTCTTATGGGCGTGCTGCTCTTTGCGGCAGCTATAATAGGATTGTTCCTAATCTTAATAAACTTTATTACCGATTTTCTGTGGTTTTCCGAAATAGGACAAGCGAGAGTATTTTTAACTAAGCTGATCACTCAGTTAACGATAGGTGTACCGCTGTTCATAGTTTCGGGACTATTAATGGTGATATACTTAAAAGCATTGAGAAGAGGTTACTACAAAAAGATAGAATCTAACACAGATAATGCGGCAGTAGACAAAAAAGTAAAAGGCGCAGCTTGGATTTTATCCGGCGCGTTTGCAGCGTTACTTACATACTATACCGTTTCGCAGATTTGGTGGGAATTCTTGATGTTCACCAACAGCACGCCGTTTGGCATGGTCGACCCGATTTTCAGCCTTGATATAGGGTTTTATATCTTCCAGCTTGAGCTGATTAGACAACTAAATGTCATAGTAATCGGAACAATAATTGCAATAATTGCAGTTACCGTTGCATATTACATGTTTATGATGTCGCTAAGAAAGCCACAAGTATTCCAAGAAGTTAATAACGACGATGATGCCGATTATGACGAAGGCGATTTTGACGAAACTGGTTCACAAGGTCAAAGCAGTGCGCAGTTTGGTCAGATTAACATCGACGAGCTAATAGGAAAACTTGGCAAGATCTTAACTGGTCAACCTGGTGGCGGCGGAGGGCAGCAACAACAACAAAACAGAGGTGCGTCTCAAACTAAAACTAAATTTGATGATGAAAACCTTTCAAACATTTTAAAGATTGCGTCTAAGCAACTTATAGTTCTTGGAGTATTATTCTTTATCATGGTTGGTGTAAGTTTCTTCTTAAGACAGTTTGATATATTGCTTTCATCTACAGGAGCAGTATTTGGTGCAGGTTTTACTGACGTTACAGTTAACCTTTGGATGTTTAGAACCCTTGCAGTATTATCGATTGCAGCGGCGGTTGGTTTTATTATAGGCGTCAAAAAGAAAAAGCTTAGAACAATTCTTACGATTCCTGTTGTGATGATACTTGTTGGTGCACTTGGTTCAGGTTCTGCTTGGATGGTTCAAAGTTTAGTTGTAGAGCCGGATGAAATCAACAGAGAAAGACGTTTCATCGAGTATAATATCGAATTTACAAGAGCTGCGTATGGACTTGACAGAGTAAGAACTATAGAATTTGCCATGGACAATAATTTAACTAGAGCAGATATTGATAACAACGTGGAAACTATAGTAAACGTTAGGATAAACGACTATGAGCCTGTTAGAAGATTTTATCAACAAATGCAGCAAATAAGACCGTACTATGTATTTACCGATGTATTTATTGGCAGATATATGATAAATGGCGAACTTACGCAAACGTTTATTGCAGCAAGAGAAATTGATGATTCAATTAACTCGCCTATACATCAAACGTTTATTAACAGACATATCAAGTATACCCACGGTTTTGGTGTTGTACTTTCAAGAGTTGACCAGATAACGGAAAGAGGACTTCCTGAAATGCTTATCAGAAATATTCCTCCGGTATCTGACATACCTGAAATTCCTATAGATACATATGACACAAGAAATATTGCGATTTACTTCGGAAGAATGGCAAATGACTTTGTTATAATCAATACCCTTGAAGATGAATTCCACTTCCCTATTGGTGCGATTGACGGCGAGGCAGGAAATGCAACCCATAGATACACAGGTGATGCAGGAATAAGACTTGGCGTTTTAAACAGACTGATGTTCTCTCTTCGTGAAAGAAACATGAGCATACTTGTATCGGGCGCACTTACAACTGAGTCAAGAATCATAATCAACAGAAATATATTGCAAAGAGTTAACACTATCATGCCTAGACTTATGTATGATGGTGATCCGTACATGTTCATTGCTGATGATGGTAGACTTTTCTGGGTTGTTGAGGCTTATACTATAAGTTCAAGATTCCCGTACTCAGAGCCGTTTGACGTTCATCGTATGACGAACCCTGGTAGAATCAACTACATCAGAAACTCAGTAAAAGTTCTTATCGATGCTTACAACGGTACGACTCAGTACTTCATCGTAGATCC
>JGI20163J15578_10000729_pt1 | contig 13568 bp, 13 predicted proteins | sample TergutCu122P1_FD_15578 | JGI IMG/M metagenome (IMG submission 15578)
TTTTAAGGCCTGGTTATTTTCCTTGCCCGAATCCTTGGGAAGCAAAGCTTCCTTTTGTTGAAGCGTAACGCCGGTCATTGCGAGGATTTTCTCTTTTTCTTCCTGAAAGTCCTTGATTTCCCTTTTTGGGAGCTCTTTTTCTGTTGGAACCTGGTCTTTCTGATTAGGCAGCGGTTTCACGGGATACGGCGGCTCAGGCGTTACTTCACGATACCCCCGGTTATATTTGGAAATCATACCGGTGAGCTTTACCCCTTCACGGGAAAAAAGATTTAAAAAGCCTCCGGGAACCTTGACTGTTTCATGAAAAAGAACATGCAGCCGGTCTCCGTATTTCTCTCTGGCTTTCCTTTCCGCTTCAAGATAAGTGGGCGCCTGTACAACAAAATATTCCTGCATATTTTCCCCTTTTTTATTCTTGCTCAAGCCTTATGATTCCAATGGATTCAACTGTATACCCCTGGGCTATTTCCGCAACAGAAAGAACTACTACTTCCGGAAATTCCCTTTGAAGGGCGGATTTAACCAGGTGCCGGGCCTGGTGAGAACATAAAATCAGCGGGAAATACCTGTGCGCGAGAATTGCCTTTACGGCCTTTCCCAGCGCCCGAATCCATGCGCTGTGCATGGCCGGTTCCAGAGCAGAAACAAAATCTCCCGAACTTGTCGGAGCCTTGCTGTCAACAATTTTCTGTTCCAGCGAAGGTTCCAGAGTTAATACATGCAGAATGCGATTCTCATCCGCATACTGGTGACAAATCTGATTTGCAAGGGCTTGCCGCGCTTTTTCAATAAGAAAGCGGGTATCCGTGGTCAAAGGCGCATAGTCCGCAATAGATTCCGCAATGGAAACCATGTTCCTGATAGAAACCTGCTCTTTTAAAAGCCCCTGAAGCACTTTTTGAATGCTTCCCAGGGTTAGGCCTTTTCCGTCCCTGCCCATAAGCACTTCATCAACCACGGCCGGATAATCTTTTCTTAAGCCATCAATAAGGGACTGGGTTTCCTGCCGTCCCAAAAGATCTGCGGCATGGTGCTTTATTATCTCCTGCAGGTGTGTAGCAATTATCGAAGGAGGATCCACGACGGTGTAACCGGAGCGTTCAGCCTCGTCCCGTTTATCTTCACTAATCCAGACCGATGGGAGTCCAAATGCCGGATCTTTGGTTTTTTCTCCGCTTAATTCTTCCTTAACCTCACCCGGATTGATACAAAGATAATGTCCCATTCTTATGACGCTTTTCCCCACATCCACTCCCCGGATTTTGAAGCAATACTCCGAGGAGCCCAGAAGCATATTGTCAATGATCCTTATTTTGGGAATCACAATTCCCAAATCCAGGCCAATCTGGCGGCGCATGGCCTGCACGCGTTCCAGAAGCTCAGCTCCCCTGTCTTTGTCAACAAGGGGGATAAGGCCGAATCCCAATTCAAGGGAAAGGTGATCCAGGTGTTCTATTTGCGGAGCGTCTGATTTTTCGTCTTTTGGTTTTTTGACGCCTTCTCCGGTTTTGGCCATCATCTCCTTAAAAGAGTCGTCCTTTTTTTTCTTCTGTGTAATTTGGTAAGCGTAAAAACCGATAAAACCGGACAGGGGAAAAAGCACATGCCTGGGGAAACCGGGGAGCCAGCCCATACCGAAGATAACAATCGCGCTTATCCAGTAAACTCTGGCATCTTTGGTAAATTGCGCTCTTACCTGTTCGGATAAATTGCCGGGCGCCGCTGCCCTGGTTACCACGATACCCATGGCAGTGGCAATGAGAAGCGCCGGTATCTGCGTCAAAAGCCCGTCGCCTATGGTTAAAGTGGTATATGTTGTCAAAGCAACCATGATTGGCTCCCCGTGAAGGGTCGAGCCAATAATAATGCCTCCGATTACATTAAGAACAACCGTGAAAACTGCAAACTTTACGTTTCCGCTTATGAACTTGCTTGCTCCGTCCATGGCCCCGTAAAAATCCGCTTCTTTCTGAAGCGCCGCTTTTTTGTCGGCATATTCTTTTTGGTCGATATTGCCGTTGCTGAGCTCAGCGTCAAGCGCCATTTGTTTGCCGGGAAGGCTGTCGAGCATAAATCGTGCGGCAACTTCGGAAACCCTGGTGGCTCCTTTGGTGATAACCAAAAGCTGAACGACTATGATTGCAACAAAAATAACAAAACCTACCACAAGCCCGACAGTGCCTTCGGAGCCAACAACAAAGCTGGAAAAGGCCCTTATCATCCTGCCGTCAAAAGCAATACCCATGGTAAGGATTAGCCGGGTTGAAGAAATGTTCAATGCAAGGCTGAAAATAGTTGCAACAAGGAGCACAGTCGGGAACAGGCTGAAATCCGTTGGTTTTTGGTCGAAAAGAACAATAAGCAAAACCAAAAGGGCAAAAACAAGCTGCATGGCCAAAAATGCATCCAGAATCACCGTTGGCAGAGGGATGATAAGCATCATCAGTACAACGATTACTGCTAGAGCAATCAGGCCGCCTTGTGCATTCGGCAGAAGAAAGCGGTTTAATCCTTCAGCTTTTAAAAGCCGGCCGCCTTCGGCTTTTTGGGGATCGGCGGCGGCGGCGATATTTTCTCTGGCAGCGTCAGCCATCTATTTCCTCACTTTTATTTGAACACAAAATTGCCTTCATTTGGTTTATGCCCCCATTTTCCCGGCCCGGCCGCCTGCATTGCGCCGGGCGAGCTTCTGCTCATCGCTGAAAAATTTGCCCACAACAATGGCAACAACATTCCAGTACTTGATGGGTATAACATCCCCTACTTCGGTTTCGTTGTAGAGAGTTCTTGTCAGCGGCGGATGGGAAACAACCGGAATCCCGTTTTCTTTTGCAACTTCACGGATCTTCATGGCAAGATCGTCCTCTCCCTTGGCGATCACGGTAGGCCCGTCCATTCTGTTTGCGTCATATTCCAGCGCCACCGAGTAGTGGGTCGGATTTGTGATCACCACATCCGCATTGGGAACCTCATTCAGCATATTCCGCGAAAGAAGCTCGCGGTAACGGCTTTTCAATTTTTGCCGAAGCTGAGGGTCACCTTCGTCCTGTTTTACTTCTTCTTTTAATTTTTCCCGCGTCATTTTAAGCGATTCCTTAAACTGATGCTTTTGGAAATAAACATCCGGAATCGAAAGAATAAGAAGGAGCACTGCCACAATAATAAGAATTTGGGCGGCCAGTGTGGCAACAAGGGTTATTGACGTCCATAATCCTATAGTTTGAAGATTGGCGAGCTCATGGAACCTGGAGCGGATAATAAAAAATGTCACGGAACCAATAAAGGCCATTTTAAACAATGACTTGAACATGTTAAAAAGCCCTTCTTTCCCGAAAATCCGCTCAAAATACTTGCCAAACTTTGGAAGCACCTTGGAAAAATCAGGCACAATGGGTTTGGTTGCGAAAAGAAAACCCACCTGTATGAAATTCGAAAAAAGCGCCGTAAAAAAAGCCACTGTTAAAACGGGCACTGCGATGCGCAAAAAATAATATGCCATTACTCCGGCCACAATCCTGTCGTTAATCGGGTCCAGTTCATTGATCCGCGTAAAGAAAAAGCGGATCATTTCCGTGAAATTTCTGAACAGCCAGGGAGCCAGTATGAGTATCGCAATGGCCGGAAGAAGCAGACCCAACGCGCCAATAAGATCCTGGCTTTTGGATACCCTGCCTTCCTCACGGGCTTTGCGGTAAGTAACTTCAGTGGGATCATGGGTACGGCCTTCATCCTCGGCGGCAAACCACTGAAGGTCCATATTCAGGGCGGCAGTGAACAATGGACAATTAACAGTTAACAAAGTACCGGCATGTGCCTCCATGCTCTTTTTTCTTTTTTCATTGTTCACTGTCATAAGACTCCCGCGTCTGTTATGGGCTGGCCAATTCTTATCAGCAGGGTTTCGATATTGGCAAAACCTGCTCCGATGATCCTGCTGAACGCTTCAGTCATAAAAGGGAGTGCAAATAAAATGAGAACCCAGGCCGTCAAAATGGCAATGGGGAAACCCTCGGAAAGAATGTTGATCTGGGGAGCGGCCTTGGAGATTAATCCGGTGGACAGTGATATTAAAAACAGGGTGCCAAGAATGGGGATACTGATAATCATGGCATCCAGAAAAAGCTTTGAAAGCCCTGCCATCAGCATGAAAACAATTGTTTCCCTTCCCGTAATAAGGCTCATGACACTGATGCTCTGCAAAGAGCGCCAGAAGCCGCCAAGGAAAAGCTGGCTGAACCCGTCAATGGTAACAAATACAAGCATGGCAACTATGTTAAGGTATTGACCCATAAGCGGGTTTTCCACCTGCGACAGGGGATCAAAGGCCTGGGAAGCCGCAAAGCCCATTTGAAGGGAAAAGAACTGGCCGGCGGTAGAAAAGGCCGCAAAAATAATTGTCATGTAAAAGCCGATGATTATTCCGATGATTGCTTCCCCAATGACAAGGAAAGCAAAGCTAAGGCCGAAGGGAGCTATTGTCCAGCCTGCAACAATGGCCGAATTAAATGAAGCATAGGCTGCAAATCCGGCAAGAGAAAATTTTACCAATTGCGGAATTGCGTCAGAGTTTAAAAGGGGAGCGGTTTGAATCATGGCAAAAGCTCTGACCGCAATCAGAAAAAAAGCAGGGGCGGCGGCCAGTATATCGTCAATTATGTGACTCTCAATCAAACCAAAAAACTCCCAAAATAAACTTGTCTATTAACAAACCTGTTTGTTAAAAAACCATATCCGGTATTCTCCGGAACAATGCTATTGTATAATCCTGCATTGATGTAAACATCATTCCTCCAAGCAAAGCGAGCATCAGAAGAATTACAAAAACCTTGGGAACAAAGGTGAGGGTCTGTTCCTGAATGGATGTTGTGGCCTGAAGAATTGCCACGATTAATCCCACCGTCAGCGCTGAAATCAATAAAGGCCCTGCAATCATCAATACTTGCAGAATTCCGCCCCGTAAAAGCATTGTAATTTCACCTATACTCATCGATTTCCCCTATAAAAATCCTATAAAAAAGACTGAACCAGCTGGCTCGTCAAAAGCCCCCATCCATCCACCAAAACAAAGAGCATGAGCTTAAAAGGCATGGAGATCATAATCGGGGGCAGCATGATCATACCCATGGACATGAGGAGGCTGGCCACCACCATGTCGATCACAATAAAGGGAAGGAAAAGCAAAATCCCGATTTTAAAGGCCACGGTCAATTCGTTCAGAATAAAAGCCGGAATTAATACATGCGTNGGCACATCNGCCAGGGTGTANGGNCTNTCAAGNCCCTGCATGGCCATAAACAAAACGATATTATCCGGCCTTGTCTGCATTTGGCTGAACATAAAAATCCGCAAGGGCGCCTCCGCTTCNCGGAANGCCTGCTCTACGTTTATTTCACCGGCAGCCATAGGCCGGAAAGAGTTTTCGTAAATCTGNGTAAAAGTNGGCCACATAACAAAAATTGTCATAAAAAGGGCAATTCCCATTAACACCTGGGTTGGCGGAACCTGCTGAAGCTGTAAAGCGCGTTTTACAAAATCCAGTACAATGGCAATTCTTAAAAAACTTGTCATGAGTATGATAATACTCGGCGCAAGTGAAAGCAGGGTAAGCAGGAGAAGGAGCTGGAGAGAAAAAGCAACTTCACGGCCATCCTCAGGGCTTCTTATGGTAAGATCAATAAATGGAACCGGCGTCACCGAGGGAGGGGTCGGAATACCCACAGTTCCTTCTGTCGTCATACCCGGAAACGGCATGGCCGGCGTCGGCACACCCGGAGTCGGCTGATGAGGAAACGGCGGAGTCTGGGCAAAGACACCAACCGGAAAGCAAATAACAAAGAAAAAAGAAAAAAGAAAAAAGAAAAATACAGGCATTACCCGCTTTTCTCTACTTTTTTCTCTTTTCTCTGTTCTCTGTTCTCTGTTCATCATAGCCCCCTTAGCCTTTCCCGCTGTTTTCGCAAGGCTTCAGCAAGGGAACTGTCGAGCATAATGCCTTTATCTTCCTGCGGTGATCCAAAACGGCCAAGCAGGGAGCGGAAATCAAGTAAACGCCTATTGCCAAATTCGGAGGTTCGCCTGGCGTCATCAAGCAGCATGGTTTCAAGGGACTCAATGTCGTCAATTTCGGAAATAACGTTTACGGCGCCGGATGCGCCGGCAATCAGCCAGGCTTTTGCTCCGACAGAAATCACTGCGGCATAGGAATCGGTACTGAGCGGAACACGGGCAAGAATTTTAAGATGAGGGTCACGGCTTTCCTGGGGTTTGGCAAGGCGTTTGAAAAGGAAAACTACCCCGTAAATTGCCAAAGCGCAAAGAGCAAGAACCAGAACCATTCTGATCAGTAAAAAAACGGGAGAAGAGCTGCTTCCGGCTGCCGGGGTTACGAGAGTCTCCCCGAGAATAATGGTAGATTCATCAATAGTGCCCACAGAAGGTACCGCAGGCTCAGCGTCCTGGGCAGACAGCGGGAAACTGACAAAAAGAAAAGAGAATATAAAAAAAACGGCGGCAAAAAATATGCCCAATACAGGCCGGGACGATTTCAGTTTTTCCCCTCCCAAGTTAAAACTGACTCTAAATACAAATACTGAGTAAAATCATATCATATGGCAGAAAAAAAAGCAAGTGGAAAATAAAAAAATGCGAAAAGAGGATTCGAGGATTTTTACTTTTTAAATTCTACCTTCTAACTTTCCTTCTTACTTTCCTCATCCCAGTTCGTTCATTCTTTCCATTGGAGAAACGATTTCAGTTACCCTGACACCGAAGTTTTCGTCAATGACTACAACTTCTCCTTTGGCAATGAGTTTATGATTGACGAGTATATCAACAGGTTCACCTGCAAGCTTATCCAATTCGATGATGGTTCCCTCTCCCATGCTTAAAATTTCTTTTATAAGCTTCCGGGTGCGGCCCAATTCAACGGTCATCTCCATGAAAACATCCATGATAAGACCGATGTTTCCTGCTTCATGGGGCATTGGGCGGGGCATCAGATTGGGGAACTGAACTGTCTGGACATTGGTGGGAGCGCCCATGCCAGGCATACCCATGCCTTGCATACCCATGCCAGGCATACCCATACCCTGCATACCCATGCCTTGCATTCCCATGCCTTGCATTCCCATTCCCTGCATGCCCATGCCTGGCATATTCATGCCTTGCATTCCCATACCTTGCATAGCACCGCCCATATCCATACCGCCCATTGACGGCATGGCTGCGGATGCTCCGCCTGTTAGAGCCCTCGCTATATCAGAGGCAACGGAGCCGCCGTATATTTCCCAAATTTGATTGGGTTTACCGTCTCCCAAGTCCAATGGGTACATGGCGCTCAAGAAATCTCCGGCAGGCAAAGCTGCTGCGGCTTTTTTAATATTTACCGCTTCAGGCGGTACGGCAACGATTGATTTATTGTTTGTCCTTTTCGTTAAATCGGTAATCTGTGTACCTACAAGCTGGGAAACAACTTCCCCGATAACCGACATTGCCATTTCGTCCATTTCGATATTATCTTCCTTGTTCATCAAGGAAGCGATACTTCTGGCTGTGTCTTCGGGCATTATAAAAAGATGCTCTCCGGGGAAACCTGAGCTGTAATCCGCTTTTATCACAGTTACCGTATCAGGGAGCTGGTCAAGCAGATTATCACGGTTCGTAAATGAAACTTGAGGATCCCTGAGGTTAACCGGCGCTCCGGTCATCATGGAAAGATTGGAAGACCCGGCGCCGGTATTGGCCGAAAGGAATTCCTGGAAAGCCCTCCGCTCTTCTTCGGGGCCGCCGCCCATGGAAGCCATTGCGGCTGCAGGAGCCGGGCCGGGGCTTCCCAGTGTGCCTCCCCCAATTCCCGCTGAATCTACACCTGCCAATAATGCATCTATTTCATCTTGCGAAAGTGCGCCGTCGCTCATAATAAGTCCTCCCCTTCGGTTGCTAATTCTTCAAATTCATCCTGTTCAAGCTCTGCTACTTTTTTGATAACCTGCACCGCCATTTTTTTGCCAATGACGCCAGGGCGGCACAAAAACTTCTTTTTGTTGCCTATATTCAGGGAATAAGAATCCCCGACTTTGGTATTGTAAAGCCGGATAACGTCCCCAACCTGAAGAGAAAGCACTTCACGGACAGGAACATTAATTTTTCCAATTTCAGCAACTACATTAACATCGACTGTTGCGAGTTTCTCCTTTAGTACATTGAGGTTTTCCGTAGTTGTTCCGCGGTGTACAGTTGAGAACCAGAACTGCGTTGAAAGCTTCCCGATAATCGGCTCAATCGTAAGGTAGGGGATACAAAAGTTTATCATCCCTTCCACGTCCCCGATCTTGGTTTCCAGGGTTACAAGAACAACCATGTCCGTCGGGGGCACAATTTGGGCAAACTGGGGGTTGGTATCGATCTGGCCAAGGCGGGGCCGAAGGTCAATGACCTGGGTCCAGGCTTCCCGCATATTGCCAAGAATTCTTACAATGATGCCTTCCATAACCGAAGTTTCAATATCCGTAAGCTCATGCTGGGATTTTGTCCCCTCCCCGGTGCCTCCAAAAAGACGGTCTATAATGGAAAAGGTAATCGCCGGGTCAATTTCCAGAATTGCATTACCCTTTAGCGGATCCATATTGATAATTGCAAGCGTTGTAGGAGTTGGTATCGAGCGAATAAATTCTTCGTAGGTGAGCTGATCTACCGATGCAACGTGAACATGAACCATCGAACGGAGCTGGGCGGAAAGGCTTGTTGTTGTAAGGCGGGCAAAGGTATCGTGCATCATTGAGATGGTTCGTATCTGTTCTTTAGAGAATTTATCAGGGCGCTTGAAGTCGTATATCTTTATTTTGCGGGTATCCGCAGCAGGCCTTATATCGTCCGGCTCGGTATCCCCCGCATTTATAGCGGTGAGCAGCTGATCTATTTCTTCCTGAGAAAGTACTTCTGTCATACCCTAATTCTCACACTCATACCGGGAACAACAGAATTATAGCAAAAAAAGGCCATGCTGAAACCCCCTCTTTTATTTCATCGGCCAATTTGTCCTTTTTAATAAGCTAACATAGATTAAGATAGATGGCAATAGTAATTTTACTGCAATTGTACCACATCAAGCTGCCTAAAAAGAATAATCCGGGCTCTTCCGGTATTTAAAATTCTCGTATTGATCTGTTCCAGAATTTCACGCTTTAGCTGGGGTTCATTTTCAGGCCTCAGATCCGCAGCCCTTTTCGAGCGGAAAAATACGCGCACGAAATCCTGCAGCTCATAAAGCCGGCTGGTTAACTCCATTGCGGTTGCATTATCACCAAGATCATGGCCGATTATCATCTCCACTGCCACAGAGTAGGGAATGGGATCCCTTGTGCTTGTTCTGACAAGCCCAATTAGCGTAAACATCGAGAACTCAGGCCGTGAACCCACAAACGGAGAAGCCACCGGAATGGCAGTCTGAGCCCGGCCGCCCCTGTTTAGGATATTGAAGGTAATAACCGAAACGGTGACAATAAAAATCAGAGCTCCAAGGCCTATAGCCACGAATTTAAGCAAATTCGGCAATAAAGACATTAAACCGGAAGCTTTTTTTGAGGTATCAATCCCTGGGGAGTCCCCTCCATCAAGATCAAGGTCGTCACTATCAGACATGCCTAATCACCTCCATTCGTAAATATCGTACATTATAATCATTCTTCATTTTTAAATCCGCCTATTCTCCGGCGATATTCCACAATCCGTTCGATTATATCTTCCACGCCTTCTTTAATTACCACATATTTGCCGGAAAGCATAAGCATGGTGGTATCAGGATGAAACTGTATAGATTCAATCTGATGGGGGTTAATGTAATACTCGTTGCCGTTTAATTGCGTCACTTTAATCATTATACCCCCATCAATTTTACATTAGACTAGCGCTTCAAGGTCAATACTTCCTGAAGAAGCTGATCTGCGGTTTGAATAGTCCGTGAATTGGCCTGGAAACCGCGTTGTGTAATGATCATGTCAGTAAACTGTTCTGCCATGTCCACGTTTGACATTTCAAGAGCGCCGGCAATGATTCTGCCCTTGCCTGCCACTCCTGAAGGGCCTATATCGGCCAGCCCTGAGTTACTTGTTCTTCGGAAAGTAGTGTCTCCGGCCTTTTCAAGACCGCCCTGATTGGCAAAAGTCGCCATAGCTACCTGCCCCAGAACGCGATTTGCACCATTGGAAAAAATCCCGGTAATAACCCCGTTCCCGTCAATTCGGAAATTCTCCATGTAACCCATGGTGCGGCCGTCCTGTTCGAATATCCTGGTGGAGCTTCTTTCGGCGAACTGGGTCATTGAATTTGTCAATCCGCCGATGGTTCCAAGGTTGAGCTGAAAGGTATGGCGTATCATTGCGCCGTCGTCACCCGGAGTTGCGCTTCGCACGTCGTAGGCCACGTTCATTATGACCTGGCCATAGTTTGATTCATTGCCCACCGCGTCAACTGCGGAGAGAAGGGTTCCGTTGTTGTTGAAATTCAGGGTAAATGTAGCCGGTCCTCCGGCCGCCGGAGGTGCATCTCCAAGTCCCGCTGAAGCGTTTGTAGGTATATCGTCCTGGGGATTAACCGAAACTCTGGCTGTCCAGCTATTGTTCAAACCCGGAACCCGGGAGAATTCAACTTGCAGCGTGTGGGCTACCCCGAAGGAATCGTAAATTTTTTCCTGGGTAGACCAGGTTCCTTCCCGCGCCTGAAGCGCCGTAGCCCCATCCGGAATTTCCGGCGTTCTTTTGTCCAGGTTGGAGGCAAAATTTACTATGGTGGTTGCCCTGGCTCCATCTTTTGCTCCAACCGGAATTACAAGACTCTCAATACTTCTGGAAACATCCAGAAACTCAATGCCGTCAATTTCCTGCGCCCTCCAGCCCTGGACTCTCATGCCGTTAGCGGGGTTTACCAAAACACCGTCCCTGTCCAGCGAAAATGCGCCTGCACGGGTAAAAAGCTGATATCCCCGGTCGTCAAGAATAAAAAACCCATTTCCCTGAATGGCCATATCGGTTTGCACCGCAGTTGTCTGAAAAGCGCCCTGGATGTGTATGGTGTCAATTGACGCCACAGTCATTCCCATACCGACTTCCCTGGGGTTTATACCGCCCTGGGTTTCTGTAGGACGGGATGCTCCCTGGAGCTGCTGGTAAAAGATATCCTGAAAATTAACCCGGTTTCTCTTGAATCCGGTTGTGTTAACGTTGGCAATATTATTACCTATTACATCCATTCTGGTTTGATGATTCTGAAGCCCGGAAACACCTGAAAACAAAGATCTCATCATACGCTATTCATCTCCTTTGTCAAAAACCATGCTAACTTGATCCCAGTTGAAAAACCTGCCGTTCACAAGAATCTGAGGTGTTTCATCTCTGGTAACTGCCTGGACTACACCATGGATAGTTTCGTTCATTAAATTGATCTCCACGCCTCTTCCCAATGCTGTTGAGGCCTGGCTGAGCTGGAGCATATTGGCCATTCTGGCAAAATCCGAAGCCATATTGGTCATTTGCTCAAGACTGGAAAATTGCGCCATCTGGGCAATAAATTCTTTATCCTGCATCGGGGCCGTAGGGTCCTGATGGGCAAGCTGGGTAAGAAGGATTCTTAAAAAATCATCTTTCCCAAGTGTTTGAGATGGCAGTGTATTTTGGCCGCGTTGCTGCATAAGCCTTCTGTTTTCTGCATCCACCAAAGCTTCAGTAGCTGCCCTTTCCTGAGGGCTCATCATAATAGACGCTATAGCCATATATTTCTCCTGGACATTATGTTCTCCTATACCAATAAATTAACCGGGGTTCTTCCCGGCGGAAAGGATAAATCCTCTCCGGTTTGAATCAGAATACCCGTATCGGGTGACAGGGCTTCCAATTCAGCTTCGTAGCGGTTTGCGGCCAGCATCTGAGCTAAAAACTCCCGCTCCTTATCCTGGTTACTAAAATTACTGTCATCCTGCGCCAGAAACATTGAAAGCTCGGTCTCGCTGAATCCCGAATCCCTGAATGCCTTCTCAAGAACAGGAAGTTCCCGCTCAAAAGCCCGGAGCGCTTCACTGCTTTGCAGAATAATTTGCCCCGTGATCTTGTTGTCGGTTATTTCAAGCCGTATCTTTACATCACCGAGCGAAGCGGGGTTAAGGGCAAGACGTATTGTTCCTTCGCCTCCGTTGCGGAGTATTATGGACGCGTTGCGTACTATATCGGTGGAAAGATTGCCCCGGAGCTCTTTGGCCAGAGCTTCTTCAAAAGCGAAGCTTTGGGGCAATGTTGAGCCGGCCTTCCCGGCCTGGCTGCCGTCACCTCTTTTTGCGCCGGTGTTAAGGTTAACCTGTAGTTCCGCATACGCGCTTGCGGGTTTGGAGGCGTTAAAAGAAGTGTTTTTTTGAGTTTCTGCATTCTGTCCGTTATTGTATTCGGTTCTTAGATCCCGCACTTCAATGACAGAATTTGATCTCCCCCTGCCCCTTCTTCCCCGGAGTTCCGAAAGCCTGGAGTTAATACCGGCTTCGTTTCCGGTATCCGGCCTTAAATCGCTGTTTGCATAACGGGACAGTTCGTTAGCCTCTGTTTCCCTTGCGGATGAGCCCTGAAATTCCCCCTGGCCGGCATTTGATGTCCTGCCGGGGAATTTATGTCCGGCCAGTTCCGCCTGAGCGGAATTATTGCCAGAAAGGCCCTGCTCTGCCATCTTTTCGCTGAGATTCATCTCCGCAAGGGAACTTGCCTGGGAAAAAAGCTTCTCGTTTCCGGTTGCTCCTGTTTGCCCCTGAAGTTTTTCCGCAGAACGTTGTTCTGTTGAAGCCAACAAGGCAGAAAGCTCTTTGGTACCAAGTCCCGCAGAATTTAGCTCCGCAAAACTACGTTCCGCGGCTTCCTCAAAGAAAATTCCATGTTCAGAATTTGAGTTTTGTGCGTTCAATCCTGCCATTAAGCTGTTTTCCGCTGCTCCGGCAGGAATTAGATTTGCCCAGGCTAATTTTGCTTCAGCCGCCCCTTTGAAATTGCCCGGCATAAAGCCAACCGGATTAAAATCCGCCGGATTAGAATCCGCCGGATCCAGTTCCACAGAACCGGCGTTCGGCGAACTATCACCTGTTTTGACTCTTGCAGTTAAACCTTCAAGCAGTCTTGAAAAAAACCCGTTTCGGTTTTTTTGTTTAGCACTGCTTTCTTGAAAATGAGCGCTTTCATTGGCTGAAACGGCTTCAGCAGAGCCTGGGGCTTGTATGGGGATAGATAAATGAATCAATCCCGGCCTCCTCTTCTTTATAAAAGATTCGGAATACCGAGTTTTGGTCTAATTCAGAGCGGCAGGCCTCGCAACCATCTTGCGGGTTATATCCGCTGCCCTTTCGGGCTCCATAAGAGAAAGCCAAAAGGGTACAATGGACAAGTTTCCTGCAGCTTCTGCAAGCTCATCGGTTTTCCGAAACACGTCGATAACGTCCTGGTCATCCATTGCTTCCAGAATACCCACCGCTCGCTGAGGCGGCATACTGGTAAGATTGATGGCATTCCGTTCAACGGTTCTATCTCTAATTTCGGCATCCG
>JGI20163J15578_10000731_pt1 | contig 13544 bp, 12 predicted proteins | sample TergutCu122P1_FD_15578 | JGI IMG/M metagenome (IMG submission 15578)
ACATAATAAAAACGCCAAACACTGCTAATCCGCCACCATAGTGCGGACCGATATTGCCTACAAGTGTGCCTCCTGTCATCTCAAAAAAACCTCCACTACACACAACCACACCACCACCATAACTATAATCACTCCACCATACATCAACCGGATCCCAACCATGATTCCCAGAAATCTCGCCATTAGTCATGTAAAGTTTGCCGCCATCAGTAACATTCACCCCAATACCCTTTGTTTCACTTTGAGTTACAGTAATACCTGCAAGATACAACACTCCACCACGACTAACAGTTATAGCAGTCTGATAATTCCCTGCGCCTATTAGTTTGAAAAAACTTTCACTGTCAGTAGTGGTGGTGTTACTTGTTAGGGTGACTTCTTTTTTGTTGGGTATTGTTAGTGGTTTTGTTAGTGTTATGTCGTTGTCAAGTGTGATGGTTGTGGCTTTTTTTGCTTTGTTGATTGCGTTTGTGAGTTCTTTTTCATTTTTAACATGTATTACACCATCGTTGGAGGAAGGGCTATTAGAGTTCGTCATAAATAATGCACAAGCAATTAACAATGAGGATAACAGTACTACAGTTAACAGGATAGCAACTAGTCTATTTTTTTGTGTAGTGCTGTGAGTTTTGAATTTAGACAAAACAACTGTCATGTTAATTGCCTTGTATGAATATTTTGTGATGAGTGTGTGTTAAATGTGTTTCTAATAACGCTTATAGGGCGTGTTTTTTTGAAGTGCTGCAGAAATTTTTTTGCAATCTTTATCTTATTTTTATACAAAACTTAGCAGAATACCTGCCGCAGTAGCGGCAGGATGAATGCGTCGTAAGTTCTATTTTTTTCTGTTTCTATTTGTTTGTCATCATTTTGTAGAGGAGGTGAGAGGACATGGAGAAGACTAAAACGTGTGCTTTCCAAGCCAATTATCACCTCATCTGGGCTGTTAAATACCGTCGTAAAGTATTGTTTGGCCCTGTTGAGGTTAGGTTGTTGGAGGTACTTAAAACGATTGCTGATGGTCATGGGTATCGGCTGTTGACTGCTAGGGTTCATGATGGTGATCATGTGCATGTGTTTGTGTCTGTTAAGCCAAGTGTTTCTGTTGCTAGTGTTGTTCGTGTTTTGAAGTGTGTTTCTGCTAAGCTATTGTTTGAGGAGTTTTTGCAATTAAAGTTGCGGCTTTGGGATGGTCATTTGTGGTCTGAGGGATACGCTGCTGTACTGCTGGCGATGTTACTAGCGCGAAAATTGAAGAGTACATCAACCGATATTAGAAGCAGTGAATGCCTGCCTCGGAAGAGGCAGGTAGTTTACTTTATCTGAAAAAAATAAAGTTTATAGAAATGTTGGTTTGGGGTTACCGCGTTTTTTGTCTATGCAGGCTTGGATGAATCCTTTATATGTCTATGCAGGCTTGGATGAATCCTTTATATGCTGGTGATGGTTTTCCGGGTCTGCTTTTGAATTCTCCGTGAAATTGTGTTGCAAAGAAGAAGTACTTGTCAGGTAACTCTATTATTTCTACTCTTTTATTATCTGTGCTTTTTCCTGAGAATACAAGACCATTTTTTGTTAGGGTTTCTATGTAGTTCTGGTTGACTTCAAAGCGGTGTCTGTGGCGTTCCATGGGGTCTTCTTGTTGGTATAGTTTGGCGGCTATGGTGTTTGGTTGTATGTTGATTTTGTGTGTGCCTATTCTCATTGTTGTGTTTATGGTGTCTGTTTCTTTTTGTTCTAATATTAGGTTGATTACGGGGTGTGGTGTGTCTGGGTTTATTTCTGTGCTGTTTGCATCTTTTAAGTTGCAAATGTTGCGTGCGAATTCTATTATTGCTAATTGGAAACCGTAGCATACGCCTAGGAAGGGGATGTTGTTTTCTCTTGCGTGTTGTATAGCGGCTATTTTGCCTTCGGTTCCTCTTGGGCCAAAGCCGTATGGGACAAATATGCCGTCGTATTTGTTTAGGTCTTTTATGTTTTGGGGGTTTTTTTCGAATTTTTCTGCTTCAAGATATGATATGGAGACTTTTGTTTTGTATGCTGCTCCGCCGTGTTTTAGGGCTTCGCTCATGCTTACGTAGCTGTCTGTTAGGTCTGTGTATTTGCCTACGAGTGCAATGTTTATTTCCTGTTCAGGGTTTATAATGGCGTTTACAAATGCTTGCCATTCTGTGTAGTCTTTTGTTGAACAGTTAAGACCTAGTCGTTGGCAGATAAAGTCTCCCATGCCTTGTTTGTCTAAGATTAATGGGACCTGATATACTGTTTCTGCATTGTATGGGCAAAATACTGCGTTTTCAGGTATTGTGCCAAATAGCGCAATTTTGTGTAGTGTATCTGAGTCTATCATTTGGTTGCTTCGTGCTGCTATAATGTCGGGTTGAATTCCTATACGTCTTAACTCGTTTACGCTGTGTTGTAGCGGTTTAGTTTTCATTTCTTGTGTTACATCAAGAATGGGTACGAGAGCTATGTGGACATAGAGTGTATTTTCATAGCCTTCTTCCATGCGCATTTGACGTATTGCCTCCAAAAAAGGAAGACCTTCTATGTCACCTACAGTTCCGCCTACTTCTACTAGAACTATATCTGCACCCACTTTTTTGCCTGCGTTTTTAATACGATTTTTTATTTCATCAGTTATGTGAGGAACTATCTGAACGCATCGACCAAGAAAATTACCTTGACGCTCTTTTTCAATTACTGATTTATAAATTAGCCCTGTAGTCAAATCGTTATTATGGTTAAGATTTACATCTAGGAAACGTTCATACCAACCTAGATCTAGATCTGTTTCACCGCCGTCTTCTGTGACAAATACTTCACCATGCATGTATGGATTCATTGTTCCAGCATCAACGTTGACATATGGATCAATTTTTATAACTGTAGGTTTTAAACCTCTAACTTGTAACATTTTACCTATAGAAGAAGTTAAAATACCCTTGCCAACAGAACTTAACACTCCGCCTGTAACGAAAATATATTTAACCATACAGACTATGTTCTATGATATTTAATATAACCTTTTTGTGTTCAAATAATACCATACATTACAGCATAATATTGCCCTTTTTACATACTATTTACCGCAAATTGTTAATTTCAATCTATCCCGTAAACGTTATGACAAAAATTTGCCTAGGACTCTCACCAAATATTTGCTCATCTGATACCTCTAAAAAGCTACCTGAAACACAAAGCTGCTCATAAACTCCTTGAGAATTTAACTCTGTTTCAAAATAATATTGATTCACATCCCCAAATTCAAAAAGCAAAACATACTGAACATTATTCTCTATACATAAACCAACTAACTCTGTAACATTAAAATCTGGCGTATAAACATCCACAGGCAAAAACGGGTACTGACAAACCGCAGTATCATGATCACCATGCACCCAAAGATAAAACTGAACCATATCATAATTAAAAAAGTTAACAGCACACAAAACCATAACAGCCCTACCCTGTTCAACATTAACAGTCACATACTTAACCGCTTCACTAATCTCTATATTTACCTGATGATCTGAAACAAAAGTGTAAGATTCATAAACACTATAAAACATAGCACCCACAACTAAAACAGTTAACATCACCGATGTAACTTTAGCTAAACACTTCTTATTTACTGAACCAAAAGAAGTCCAAACCTTACGCAAATAACCACCAAGTGACAAAATAACAACAGACGCAGAAATAGCCAAAGCAGGAAACAACGCAACCACATAACGCCACTCCCTATTAGAGATAAAAGTAAAAAAAACAAAAACAACCGCAAACCAAAGCAAAACAAACTTATCCTCACACCGATGCCGCCAAACCATAAACACTAACCCAGACAAACACAACACGTAAAGAAAAACAGAGATAGGATGAAAATAACTATAGGGCCAAACAACTTCTATAAAATAAAATATAGGTATAGGAAAACGCGTACTATAAACAGAACGCTCCGGATTACCAAGCGACATAGCATAAAACCATTGCCCAAACAACTGATAAATAAAAACCCTATACGCAACCAAAACCCACGGAACCACAACCAACACCGCAGCAACTATAGCTAAAAAAAACCGTTTAAAAACAACCTTTAACGGCCTCTGCGCAAACACTGCAATACTTATCAACATCAACAAACCCGCAACAAGCATCTGATACTTCGCCAAAAAACCCAAACCAAGCATCAAACCTGTTAACAACAGCATCTTATCTTGCCGAGTCTTTAACCACCTGTAAAAACAAAGCAAAGACACAGTAACAAAAAACATCAAAGCCGTTTCCAACATGGCATAACCCGAAAGCCAAAAAAACCCTGGAGTTATGCCCAAAATAACCGCTGAAAGCAAAGCAACCTTACAATCATACAAATAACGCGCCAACTCAAAAACAGCCCAAAGCGCAAGAACCGAAAAACACGCTGCAGGTAACCTAGCTGCAAAAAGACCAATACCTAACACTTTGTACAGACTAAAGACAAGCACATCATAAAGAGGCGGATAAAACGCGTTACTCAAAAACGTCTGATACTGCCCAAAATAAAGAAGCGAACCACTAGTAAGATGACTAATCTCATCCCACAAAATGGGTGCCTTTGTTAAATTAAACAAAAGAATAACTGCATAAATTACTGTAAACCCTAAAAACAAAAGACGCCACTTGTCAAAAAACACGCGTAACCGCGTTTCTCCTGTGTAGAACAACTTTACTTTGTTCTTAAGTGTTTCCAACAAGTCAAACGTCACTACCGCAGAATTTCTGTTTATTAATATATAAAGACATTGTCAAATAATTTTCTATATGATAATTTGGGAAAAAGCTTCTTTTCTTTTGCTGCTCGTTTTCTGTCTGTAAATATCTTGAAAATTATTTTAAACACAACGTTTTCTATATTATGGTAAATTATTAGTGCGGTAAACTAGAAATGTGAGAAACCAAATGCCGCGAATAGTTAACAAAACACGATTACTATTTACATTGACTTAGGGAAAATACTTAATGCATACAGTTTAATCAGTTATTAGTGGCAGAATCCATGATTGAACTGTCAAATATAGCTGACTTCAAAAGTGTTGATGTTCCCACAGATCCTGGGGTATATTTGTATCGTAATGCTGAAGGAGAAATTCTATATGTGGGCAAAGCTAAAAATCTTCGTAGCCGTGTAAAAAACTATTTTTCAAGTATTGACCAACCTCCAAAAACGCGACAACTACTTTTACATATTAGAAGTATCGATTGGATAATTGTCAACAATGAGGTAGAAGCGTTATTATTAGAAAACAAGTTAATCAAACAACACACTCCAAAATACAACATAAACCTCAAAGATGCTAAAACATATGCATACATTGCATTAACCCGCGAAAATTATCCTAAAATTTTAACCAGCCGCAAAGTTTCGCCCAAACTGGAAACGTTTGGTCCATACACTGAAGGTTACACACGACAAGATTTGCAACGTCTTGTAACCAAAGTTTTCAAGCTACGCACCTGTAAAAGCATGCATAAACGAGCTTGTTTAAATTATCATATAGGTAATTGTACTGCGCCATGCATTGAAAACGTTACTAAAGAACAGTATACTGAACAGGTTAAGAATGCTCGGATGTTTTTGGAGGGAAAATTTGACAAAACTTTACAATTTTTAGAATCTCAAATGCATAAAGCCTCAGTAGACCAAAAATTCGAACGTGCTTTAGAATTACGAGATCAGATAGCGTCTATAAAGCTTTTAACTCAGAGACAAATTGTTGACAACGAGAGACGTTTTGATCAGGATATTATGGTTTTTTGTCAGGAAGGCGACAAAATTCGTATTATTCAATTGAGTTTACGCAAAGGCGTGTTGCTGGGTAAAAAAGAGTTTACAGTTGATCGTCAACTGATGGTAGAGCAAGAATTTTTAAAAGCGTTTTATGCTGTTAATTCTATTCCCCGTGAAATTTTACTTAATAAACCCTGTTGGCAGGATGCTGACGAAAAAAGGGCGTTGGAAGAGTTTTTATATGAAAAACGCTTAGCATCTGTTACTTTAATGGTTCCTAAACGAGGTAATAATTTTAGTCTTGTGCAGTTAGCTGAGAAGAATTTGCAGTCCAGTTTAACTGGCAATAACGTTTTAGTTGACCTACAAACAGTTTTAAATTTGTCTGTATTACCTCGTGTGATTGAATGTTTTGATATATCTAATCTTGGACAGGACCATATAGTTTCAGGTATGGTACGTTTTACTGATGCTAAACCTGATAAGAAGAACTATCGAAAATTTAAAATTAAAACAGTCATAGGGCAAGATGATTTTGCTTCCATAAACGAGGTTGTCACTAGACGTTACAAACGTCTAAAAGAAGAGGGCGTTCAACTGCCTAACCTGATAATTATTGACGGTGGACCAGGACAAGTAAGTGCTGCTCAAACAGCACTAAATTTTCTACATCTCAAAATTCAAATTATTGGCATAGCTAAAGAGAACGAAGAAATATACAAACCAAATGAGCAGGTGCCTCTTCAGTTAGATAAGAACAGTCGCATAATGCTACTTATACGACAAATTCGTGATGCTACACATGACTTCTCCTTAGGATATAACCGCAAACGCAGAGAAATGCAAATCCGCGATGAATTCAAAAAGAAAAAACATCAGCAAAATAAAAAAACTGAAAGTAGCTAAATACCATACTAACACTCAGTTATTATAGCAACATGAGAAAAGTTTTACTACATGTTTGTTTTGTTATGTTGTTATGCCAAAGCCAATTACTAATGAGGAAAGAGAAAAAATAATCAAACATAAGCAAAATAATGAAAATGAATCTGATATTGCACGCTGGCTCTTTGTAAGTGAGAGTTCTGTGACAAAACTCTGGGCAAGATATCGCAAAACAGGTTCATATTTACCAAACTATAAGAACTGTGGTCGCCCCTCAGCTCTAAACAAGACTCAGATAGCTCAAATTAAACTCGAAGTCAAGAAAAACCCAGACCACACCTTACTGGAATTGATAGAAAAATTCAACCTCAAAATATCCGAATCAGGCCTTTCTAGAGTATTTAAAAAACTTGGACTAACCTTTAAAAAAAGACACTCCATGCAAACCAACAAAAACGAGACGACGTAATCAAAGAACGCACAGACTGGCAAGAACTACAAAAAACACTAGATATTAAGCAGCTTGTTTTCCTTGACGAATGTGGAGTTAATTTAGCCCTGACTCGTTTGTATGGTTGGGGTGAACGGCATGTGCGTGTTGATGATTATGTGCCTGATGCACGCTTTGAGCGTTCATCTATTCTTTCTGCTGTGCGCTTGTCAGGGGTAAATGCGTCGGTATCGTTTAGGGGTGTTTTGAATGGGGATATTTTTGCTTTGTATGTGAGGTATGTTTTAGCTCCTACTTTGAATGCGGGTGATGTGGTACTACTTGATAGTTTGTCCTCGCATAAGGTGAAGGGTGCATTGGATCCTATCTATGAGGGTGGGGCGTTTGTTTGGTTTTTGCCGGTGTATTCGCCTGATTTGAATCCTATTGAGCTTATGTGGTCAAAGGTGAAGGCAATTTTAAGGCAGTTGAAAGCTAGGTCTTGGGAGGATTTACAAAAAGCACTAGAGGCGGCGTTAGCTGCAATCACACTTGACGACATTAGTGGCTGGTTCAAACACGACGGCTACATATAGTAAAACATTAATCATGTTGCTATAAAACAACTAATACCACTAAAAAATGGCATACCATCTCACGACACCATCAACAGAGCCTTCTCCATGATACCACCACAATGCCTACAGGATCTACAAACACACTTCAACCAACTATTAAACAGTGGCAAAGGAGAAAAGGTGCAAAAAATCCTCTCCATTGATGGCAAAACCCAATGCGGCAACGGCAATAAGGATCATAAAGCTAATCATATTGTAAGTGTTGTTGACAACAAGGGTTTTTGTTTGGGTCAGGAACTTGTAGACGAAAAATCTAGAAATAACAGCAGCTATACCACGCTTACTTTATAATCTTAACGTAAAGGGCAACATAATCACCACCGATGCTATGGGAACACAGAAGGATATTGTAACCCAGATCCGCCAAAAACGAGCTGACTACGTTTTGGCTCTAAAGAGGAATCAGGAAGGGTTGTTTTTGGATGTTAGTTTGGCGTTTGTGGATCCAAAATTTTTGGTGCTGTCTTTTAATCGGTTAACTTTTTTGGACTGAGTTGAGTTCATTCTATGTTATCGCTTAAGAAAACATAGGAATGAAACCCAAGTGATCACAGTCCAAGCACAAATAGAAATACAAGGAGATATAAGCCTTGTCAACATATCCCAAGAAATAGAAAAACTAAACGTCCCAAAAGAAATCCTAAAAACAGCCATAATGAAACTACAAGACGAACTAGTAATAGATCTATGCGGACCAAAATACCAAAGAAACCCACACAAACAATTCACCCGAGCAGGAAACACCCAAAGATCACTCAACACACGACACGGCAAAATCCAATTCAAACTAACCAAAATACGTAACCAAGAAAACAACACCATCCTAAGACCCCTGCTACTTTACATCGGTATTGAATCCAAAAAAAGACTCGTAAATGACCTATCGTTGGAATGCGCAGAATTAGCTACGTACCTAACGTATCGTGACTCAAAAACTGTGCTTGAAAATCTCACCCATGCAAAAGTATCCAAAGATCAAATCCATGCTTGTGCTCAAGAAGTAGGTGATTTTATGAATCAAACACGCAGAAAATCATCTACTGCAGAGAAGGATGTGGATTTGATTACGGGAGATGGCACTAAAGCTCATGGGTATGAGGGAAAGAAGAATGAGATCAAGGTTCTTTTAGGAAAGAATGAGGTGTCAGGTGAGAAGGAGTTGTTGGGACTTAGTGTAAATGAGTCTTGTAAGGATATTGGTTTGCAGTTTAAGGGGAAAGCAAAGGTGGCAGTGTCGGATAATGAATCGGGTCTTAGAGGGGTGTTGCTTGAGAAGTCAGATGATTATCAGGTTTGTGTACTGCATTGTATTAGGGATGTGAAATTTTATTTGTGGCAAGCAGGTTTACCTAAGGAGCAGAGGAGGGATATTTCTGAGCGTGTGGAATCTGTTTTGTGGACTTTGTGTAATTCTGTTAATGTTCATGTTGCAGATAAGGATTTTAAGCGGCTTTTGTGGCGGGTTGATTGGNCTTTGGAGGAGTTAAAGAGAATTAGTGGTGAGNTTTTGGGTGTTGGGTTGGAGTCTGTTGCACGGTTTATTCGTAATGCGGCTAATCATATGGTTNCGTTTGCTAGGTTGGCTTTGAAGGGTGAGGTTATTCCTTTTTCGAGTAATTTGGCTNNNGCGTTTGATGGGNGAGATTGCGAAGCGTGTGAAGCACTANGTGGATGCATTGGAGCACNAAAGGTCTTGAGAATTTGCTAAATATTCTTCTAGCAAGATATTGCAACAAGCACTTCTATAATGAGATGAAGGAGAAATATTTAAGTCCAAACAGAACTATAATTAAAATTGCGATAACATAGAAAAGCTAGCCGATTAGGATACACAACCAATTTTTGGTGGTCCATCGTTGCATAACATGGCAACATAGTGTGATATTGATGTCGATTAGTTATGCCCAGAAATCGTCTTATTACTTTCCTGTATTGTTGTGAATAATGGTTTATTGATGAAAATGTTTTAATTTTAAGGTTGTAAATACGGATGTATTGGTGGTAAAGAGTTGTGAAAACGTTTCATAAGGTTTTTTTTGGTAATTCTTCTGATATGAGTGAGGTGTGTAGTAGCTCTGTTGATTTGATGGTTACTTCTCCGCCTTATCCGATGATTGAGATGTGGGATGAGATTTTTTCTAAGCAAAATTCTGCTATTCGAGAGGCGCTTAGGAGTTATAATGGTGATGGTGCTTTTGAGTTGATGCATCAAGAGTTGGATAAGGTTTGGAGAGAGGTTTATCGGGTTCTGAAGACTGGTGGGTTTGCTTGTATAAATATTGGTGATGCAACGCGAAAAGTTGGTGATGAATTCAAGATTTATTCTAGTCATTCAAGAATTCTTGAGTATTGTGTCAAGTTAGGTTTTAGTTCTTTACCTGAGATATTGTGGCGGAAGCAAACAAATGCTCCAAATAAGTTCATGGGTTCTGGTATGCTTCCCGCGGGTGCTTATGTTACCTTAGAGCATGAGTATATTCTTGTGTTAAGAAAAGGAAATAAACGCAGTTTTAAAACAGAAAAAGAAAAACTCAGACGAAAAAAGAGTGCTTTCTTTTGGGAAGAGCGTAATCTTTGGTTCTCCGATATTTGGGAAGACCTTAAAGGCGCAAAACAAAATAGTATTGATACGCAAATTAGAGAGCGCAGTGGTGCTTACCCATTTGAATTAGCTTATCGTTTGATTAACATGTTTTCCCTCAAAGAGGACACTGTCTTGGACCCCTTTTTAGGCACTGGGACAACTACCTTGGCTGCAATGGCAACAGGTCGAAACAGCTTTGGGTTTGAGATTGACTCTAATTTCGCCAAACATTTATCAATGAGATTTCAGGGCGTAGTTGCGTTTTCTAATGACTTGATTGAAAATAGACTAAAGAGTCATCTTGCTTTTGTAAAAGAAAGGGAAAACACACGAGGTGTTTTAGGTCATAAAAGTATAGTATATGGTTTTCCGGTGATGACAGGTCAGGAAGTTGAAATAGAATTTAGTGAATTAAGTAAAATCGTAGAGAAAAACAATGTCTTTGAGGTAGAGTATAAAGAATCACCTTCCATGAGCTTTAATGAAATTGGATTACTTCCAAAAGAAATTACGCCTCAGCAGAAAAAAGCTGGAAAAACGGTTACCCCCTATCCTAAAGAATCGGTTTCATATTCCGTAGCGGATAAACGTGGAGTCTCTACTACACTTGCAGACTTTACAGAACAATAACTTTCTACAAGCTTAGCTATAGTATAGTTCTGAAAAATCATGTTGAACTTTAGGTTTATTTATACTGATGTGGGGTAAAGAAGGAAAAATGGTGTCTACTTTTCAAGTGGTTGTCCTTTTTTACGTTTCGTTGTGTTTGTTTTCTTCTAACATTTCTCTATGTTCCACATGTTCTTTTTTGGCTTGCCTCTTCTTCCGTAAATAATAGGTTGACCAAACTGCTGTAACTATGTTTGTAAATACAATTACGTAGGTTACAACATTTACTATGGTATCTGCTAGGGGTATGCCGTATGAAATTGTGAGGATGGCTAATGTGGCAGGGGTTAATCCTAGGGCGCACATGAGTGTGATCATTTTCTTTTCTTGTGCTAAATCGCTTTTTAATGTTGAAATCTTTACGGCTCCAAATCGAGTCATGAGAAGCACTACTGTAAACATTATGCCGGCTAATAGTAGCGAGGGGTTTATTACGAAAATTAGTCCTAAGGAAACGAAGAATAATGTTTCTAAGAGGAAGGCTATTTCTTCATAGAATGCTGTAAGTTGTTGTTGTAGTTTGTCTATGTTTATTTTTGTTTTTAGAATTCTGTTAACTATGTGATAGTTTCCAAAGATTATGCCAAAGACCAAAACTGCTAAAATTCCGTTTCCTCCAAGGTTTGTTATTATGCTGTACGTTGCCAGAATGAAGCCTATTGTGAGGACGTGGGTGAATTTGTGTTTTTGGAAACGATGGAGTATGTAAACCCATGCTAAACTTAAAAGGAATCCTGCAACTATGCCTACGCAAAACTGCATGGATATGCCTGAAATGATATCAAGTGGGTTGCTTTCTCCGGTCATGTAAATATTTATTAAAGTTGCGAAAATGACAACTGAAAAAACTGAACTTATTGCCGACTCCATTGTTAGGAAAGTTATTGTTTTCTCTCTAAGTTTCATTGAATTGCTTAATGGTACAATTACTGCGGCTGTAATTTCTCCTCCTATTATTGCTGCGAAGATAAATGATTGTAAGAAATCCCATTTCAAAACAAAATAGCCCAGTGATCCAAGTAATATGGTGCTAACTGCTGTGTAAATTGTTGTTTGAATAAATACTCGACTACCAATTGTGAAAACTGAATTTGTTTTTAAGCCTATTCCTGCATGGAATAGGACCATCAACAAGGTTAAAGTTGCAAAGAGTGCTAGCGTAGACAGTAAACTTTCGCGGGGGAAAATGTTTAGCCCCGGTCCCAATACAATGCCTGCTAGTATGAGGAAAATAAAAATTGGGATGCCTGTTTTTTTTATTAAAAATTCTCCTGCAAATCCTACAACAATAATTCCTGCAACTACACCGAAAGCAACAACTGCTGAAACGGTGCTTCCTGACATTGAGGTGCCTTCATTAATCACGTCATCGCCCTGTTTGGCTTTGTTGCCAAAAATTTGGCCATTTGACATTGTAAATGTACAGCCATTAGTGTTGTATACTCCTCCTCCCTTGTTATTTGCAGTGTTAGCTGCTGTTGAAGTTGAACCTCCAATGGTTCCACTTTCCATGTTGAAAATGCCGTTGTTGTATACTCCTCCTCCGTTATTAGTTGCGGTGTTACCTGAGATAATTGCGGTATTGTTCATGTTGAAAATGCCGTTGTTGTATACTCCTCCTCCGTTGTTAGCAGAATTGCCTGAGATTTCTCCATTAAGCATGATGAGTGTGCCTCCAGAATTAACAGTTACACCGCTGCCATGCTCTCCTCTATTATGAGTTACTATAACACCTGCAAGTGTTAATGTTCCTCTATTAATGACAATAGTGCTACAGTCTTTCGCGCCGATGAGTCTATAAAAGCCTTCTTCCTTATTGCTTGTTAATATAATGTCTTTATTTACTGGGATATTAAGCGATGAGCCTGTAAGCAAAATGTCTGTAGTAAGTGCAATAATAGTGGTTTCTTCGGAATTGCTAATTACGTTTCTAAGGGTTGTTTCATCTTCAATAGGTATTGCGGAATCTAATGAGAAAGAAACTCTGCTTAGCGGAACACTCTTTTGCTCAGATGGATTCTCGCTGGTAGAAACAGTGTCGCCTGTTGCAGAGGCAAACGTGGAAGCAAACAATAATACTATAAATAACAAAGAGGCGAATGATAAAATTTTGTCCCTGCGGTAAAGTTTAGGCAATTTATGTCTGAAACTGTTTTTTTCACTGCTCATACTAAATACTCAGCTATCTTATGATATTTGTAATGCTTTCTCTTACATATATGCCTATTTACACGACTTAACTTGATGATTATTAATGTACAATACATCCACAATAATACAAAATGGTCTTTTAGAACAAATATTTAAAAAACAACAGGATAAAACACTGATATAGACGACATTATCATCGATTGAGTTGAATTTAGATTTATGATGGTCTTTATGGTGATACTGACTGTTTTTTTAATACATCAAGCAAAAGACTAAAACCAACTTTTTTTACGGATTCAACTTTTTTGTGCTCTTAGTTTAGCCTTTGCATTTGGTGTTTAGGCCAATATCTCTTATGGCGACCTCCGAAAACCTGTATTTTTCCAAAATAGCATGTTGAAAAACCGTGCAACT
>JGI20163J15578_10000733_pt1 | contig 13535 bp, 17 predicted proteins | sample TergutCu122P1_FD_15578 | JGI IMG/M metagenome (IMG submission 15578)
AGTGAATCAGATAAAAAAAGTAATTGAATAAAGCTTAAAAGAAGATATTACTATATGAACTGTCGCAAATGTCGCAGGTAGTAGAACTTATACTCGCCGGGTAGCCTCCCAACGAAAAGGCAAGATGCGGTGAGATTCCTTCTACTTTTATACCTTCATGATTTGCGGCAGTTTTCGTTGATAACAAGAGAAAGGAAGTTCGTTATGTTAAATCGCTTAAAAGAGCCACTAAGTTTTATAAAGGACATGATTATCGCTATTGCAATAGGATTGTTTATTGTCGTTTTCATCGGACAGCTCACTTATATTAGGGGGCATTCCATGGAACCTAGCTTGCAGCATCATGATGTATTGATAATTGATAAGGTTTCTTATCGTTTTACTGAACCTAATCGTTTTGATATCGTTGCATTCCCATACAATGCCCAGGAACATCATGTGAAGCGAATAATAGGATTGCCAGGTGAAGAGATACAGATTATTGCTGGATTTATTTATATTAATGGTATTTTGCTAGAGGAAAATTTTGGCTATGAAGAATTGATCAACGAACCAGGTATTGCCAGCGGGCGGGTTCTATTGGGAGAAGATGAGTATTTTCTTTTAGGGGACAATCGTAATAGAAGTAAAGACAGCCGTAACCCTACTGTAGGGGTGAGACATAGAGATGAATTTGTTGGTCGGGTTTGGGTGCGAATGTGGCCTCTTACAAATTTCGGGATACTTGACTGAGAAGGAGATTTACTTTGAAGAACCAGTTAGAATATCTAGAGGAACACATCGGTTATAAGTTCAAAGACAAAAGTCTTTTAGTTAGAGCTATGACCCATAGTTCCTACGCCAATGAAAAAAAACTTGAAAAACAGGAATCCAATGAACGCTTGGAATTTTTAGGAGATGCAGTTTTAGAGCTGGCAATTAGTGAATATTTATTTCTAAACTCTCCTAAACTATCTGAGGGTGAGTTAACCAAGACCAGGGCAAGTCTAGTATGTGAACCTGCTCTTGCTTTTTGTGCCAAAGGGATAGATTTAGGTTGCTATCTTTACCTGGGTAAAGGAGAGGAGAGTACTGGGGGCAGAGGTCGAGATTCCATCATATCAGATTCTTTAGAAGCTTTGATTGGAGCAATATACATGGATGGTGGTTTTACTAAGGCAAAAGAGTTTATTGAAGTGTATGTTCTTAAAGATTTGGAAAACAAAAAACTCTTTTACGATAGTAAGACTATTCTTCAAGAGTTGGCTCAGGCAAATGGTGAGGAACGAATTCTTTACCAACTCATAAAAGAAGAAGGGCCTGACCATGAGAAAGTCTTTACTGTGGAAGTGAAGATGGGGAACAAAATATTAGGGAGAGGAATAGGTAAAACCAAAAAGTCAGCAGAGCAAGAGGCGGCTTATAATGCTATTGGAGTATTGAAAGAATCCCAAATAGATTGAATAAGTAAAAATGGGTCGAAAAAATATAAAAAAGTGAGCTTTTGTTAGAAGTACGATATGTTTGAAAGTTGTTACTCGATATGTATTGTTATCCGATACATATTTAGCAAACTAAATTGACCTAATTCATTTTCACCTTGCCAGACTGAACTCTTAAGCGAGTGGTCTGGCCTTTTTGATTTTTCTTTTGGCAACGAGCCCAGTATTGGATACGCCATACTATCCTACGATAGTTCGAAACATATCTGATTATGAAGGTGGGTGGCACCCATCTAGGCGATGACTTACCAAAAGACATAATGATACAAATCCTGTGCCACTGATAGGGATAAAGAATTAAAATTGTGTATAAAATCTAAAAAGTTTGTGAAAATATTGTGAAGAATACTATCAGTTGATACCATTGACTAATTGAATCTTGCAAAACGGAATGATGTAAAGTAAAATTGTTCTAAAGAAACCTGAAGGAAACTAATATTCAGTATGTTCAAATGATTGTAAATAAGAAGCTGATATTTTATAACTAATGATTGAAGATTAACAAGTTATGTCAAAATCTGTGGTAGAATATTGAATTTAAATATTATGCAGAAAGAGGAGAGTGCTTGTGATGAGTGATAATAATGGGCAGAAAATGATAAGAAACAAAAAGGCTGTATTAAATACAGAAGATAAGAGTGATACAAGAGATTTATTAAACCTAAGACAAGGTGAAGGAATTACAAACTTGAAGGCTACTCTATCTACAAAGGAGGAGATTACAAATGTGGGAGTAAACAGATCTTCAAGAGAGGAAATCACAAATTTGAAGGCTGGTCTATCCTCAGGAGAGAACATTGCTAATAGGAAAGCTAACTCACTCTCCAGAGAAGGGATTACGAATTTAAAAGCCAATCTGCGTTCTAGACCCAGCCGGTTGGATATTCGACCTTTGATATCGAGGACTGAAAGTATAGAAGGAAGCCCTGAAGGGATAGCTGCTCGTGTGTTAGTGTATTTTAATGATATGGAAGTACCTATTGAAAATGTTGAAGCCGTTATTGAGTCCGAGGTTAATCAACATACGAAATTGACATTGAAAGGTTTTTTGTCATCTGAAGATTATGAACAATATTTAAAGAATATCAATTCCTATGCTGAAATCTGTGTGGGCTGCATTGAAAAAGAGCAGATGGCTCTACAGTATGAGGGAGTTATTACAAGAGTTAGTGCTACTGCTGAAGGAGCAAACAATAATGAAGCTATACAAAATGTTGAAATAACAGCATTATCTCATTCCTATTTACTAGATATTACTGAAAAAAGTCGTTCATTCCAGAATGAAGAAATGAACTATGACGAGCTATTATCCAGAATAATAGGGGAGTATGAAGGTGCAAATTTTATAGAGACAGTAAAAGGAAGGCTGGGAACTTTTGTGTTGCAATACCAAGAGACAGATTGGAGTTTTCTAAAAAGAGAAGCTTCTAAATTTGAGCAAGGGCTATATGTTGATAGTCGTATGAAAGCACCGAGAATAATTTTCGGTATGCCTTCTGGAGTAGAACGAGGAGAGTTGAACAGTTTTGAATACACTGCAAATAGAGATTTGCAAACCTATCGATTCCATAAAGAAAACAAACGGATTACAGATGTAGCCTCGATTGACTACATGACTTTTGAGGTGAAAGATGATTTTGCTACAGAAACTTTTCTTGTGGGAGATAGGTTAAACTATATGGGGCACTCTTTGACTATTTCCAAAGTGATAAGTAGAATAAAAGATCATCAGCTATACAATACCTATACTTTAGGGTCTGTAGGAGGCTTAAGGCAACCAAGACGATACAGCAAGAATCAACAGGGTCTGTCTCTAATCGGTAGGGTAATTGCAGTTGAAAACAATAAGCTGAAAGTTCATCTGGAAATTGATATGGCTCAACCAGTTGAAACTGCTTGTTGGTTCGATTATGCTGCAGTTCATTCTACCTTCTATTGTATGCCAGAAATAGGTGATTTTGTTGTACTCAACTGTCCTACCAGGGATGCAAAGGATGCTTTAATAACTGCATCAATCAAACAAGATCCTAAAGGTGGATTTATACGGAATAATCAAGAAGTAAGTGCTGGTGGAACGCCTCCTGTTGGTCCAATTAACTTTGCTGAGGCTGCCTCAAATCCAGATGTGAAATTACTGACTACAAAATCTGGAAGAATGATTCAGTTGGGACCTGATAATATTACGGTATTATTTGATGGAGATACATTTTTGGTGTTGGATGATTCAGAAGGTATTACTCTTCATACAAATCAGGATATTTCTTTACATGCGGCAGGGCAGGTGTATGCTGTGGCTGAGGAAGAGATGATACTTTCGGCAGGTTCTAAAATATCAATAAGGAATAAAGGGAGCTCCATTGAGCTTGACCCTGCCAGAATCACCATTACATCTGCTGATGTACGTATGAATTGAGGTGCTTGACATGAAAAACAAACTGTTAGAAAGGCAATTAGAGCGTTATTTATCTGGCACTCCTAGCATAAAAGCATTTAAGATGATTAGAGATGAGCGTAATATCCTAGCATACTACAAGATGGTTGGGAGCTTTTATAAGGCAAAGCAAAATAGTGAGTGGGAGGATGGAGGAGATGTATCTTCCGAAAGAATATAAACAGTTACGCCTGTATTGCTTTCCTTACAGAAGGGGGTATAGCTTTTAATGTCAAATGGGCAAAATCTAGTAGTAGAAGGTGCCGTACTTGCTTGCACAGGCTGTATGGATAGTATCATGCGGAGAAGTGGGTCAGGGTTAAAGGTTATTTCACAAAATCGTTGGACACAGGGTGGTAGATTGATTGCAACAGATCAAGATATAGGAGAAGCAATCCTACCATTCCCTCACTGTGATGAGCTAGGTGAATGTATACCAGAAGTTACTTTAGAATGGATTGAAACAAATGATGGTGCTCTTCCACCAAGATTAATTCATGGGCAGAGTGTGACCTTTTGCAATGCAGGTTTTGGTGTAATATGCACAATTACTTCTGGGCAAAACCCAGATGGTGAGGCACTATCTCGAGAAGATGAAATTGAACTTATTTTTGATTTACTTAGAATGATTAATGATTGGCAGAAAGAAAAACATGGTTGGAGAGCAAGGGCATTATCCGATGATGTGTTACGTCAAATTGCTACGGATTATGTAGATTTGATGCGTGCTATTATTGCTGCGGAAGGAATGAATGGTCTCGTAAATATTTATGATTTGGGACCAGAGGCTTGGAATGCTTTTATGCGATTAACGGGAGTGAATCCAGATATTGACTGTCCTTCACGAGCCTTGAATGCATGGGAAGCTTTTCTCAATAACACAGGACAAGGGCCGAGTCAGTTTCCATTAGTTAATGGAAGTGCAATGCTAGGATTGGCGATAAATCAAGCTACTCCAAACAGTATTTTAAAGGATGTACTGCTTGGCGGTGCAGTTTTGGCTGTTTTTGCAGCAGGCATAACAGCACCGATATGGATTCCTAAGGCTGGAGCTTTAATCATTGGAGCACCTCATACATGGAATCAATTCAAAAAATTATTTTTATATAATCATGCAACGAGAGAAAGTGTTGTGAGTAAACTTAATAACTACCTATTGAACCCAACACATGAAGCTGGAAGGCATAAGGCTGAATTTTTTAAACGAGCACTTGGATTTACAAGAGACAATATGGCAAAGTTAGCCAGGCAAATTGTTTTTAACCCCAAGACAGCTCAGTTATCAGGAACGATGACTCAGTACGGCTAGAAGTTTGTTCAAAACGAAATGATAGTTGGTGCAAATGGTAGAGTAGTAGAGGTGAAGTTGGTTTGGATTAAAAACCCTGATGGAGTAATAAGACTAGTTACGGCTGTACCAGCTAAATAGGAGATAGTTGAATGAATTATGAATTTAAAGAGTTAGATGTTGTTGTTGCAAATCATGATATTAATGAGCGGGTAAAAAAAGGGGTTGAAGGATGTATCATGATTGTTTATGATGAATCCAATTTTGAAGTTGAGTTTTTTGTTGAGAGTTTTTTTGGTGATGTTGCTGATGTTTTGACTGTGTGTATTGATGATATTGAGTTAAAAGATAAAGGTTAGGATTCCAGGTCATACAGATTTGAGTGCTGCTATATTCACATTTGAAAGTCTAGGTGGGCAATGGCTATTTATAAATGGAAATGATATTTTAACTTTGACAATGAACCAAGTTATTCCAAATAGTAGACGTAAGGACGCTCTATTAACTCTCGGGGTAATAACAATTGTTGGAGGGGCTTTATTAGCACCACTGTGGGTACCAAAAGTAGGGACACTGCTTATAGAGTCGGTTCCTTTTTGGCCTAAATAAAAAACCAGATGGATAGATTTACTTTAACGATTCAATTGGTGTCTGATATCACTACCATACTGTTTGATGGAGATACATTTTTGGTGTTGAACGATTCCGGCGGTATTACTTTACATACGAATCTTTTACAAATTAAAGTAAAAAAAGTGAATGGGAGGATGGAGGAGATGTATCTTCCGAAAGAATATAAACAGTTAGAGCAGTACTGTGAAAAACAGCTAAAGGATGTCTATATTCCACGTTTACAGAATGAAAAAGTAGAGATAAGCGAAGATCTAAAAAGAGAGTGGTTTGACTTTTGCTCTGAACTTGAGCAGCTAGAGAGCGAGACAGAGTTCATCGAGATAAGTTTATTACGCCATATCATTCTTTTGAAAAGTGATGAGCCAACATTTTTAATAGAAGCATTTGATGAAAAATGGCTTTTTGATGGTCTGATTTATAAAAAGAAAGTTTCTCTTCCTACTCTCTCCTCAATCCTATCCTCTTTTAATGATGGAATGAAATTAGAAGCAAGGAAGTATATTAATCGGCTTCAATTTTTTTATGGAGAAAAAGTTTTTTTACAATACCTCCCTGAGTTTGAAGAGACGATTTCAAAGATGTTAAAGGAAGAGATTGAAATGTGGTTACAACTATCACAATTTAATTGTATATCCAATCCTAAGCTTCAGATTAGTTTTGGAGGGTATCGGTTCTTTCAGAATAAAGTTTATGGAGAAAAATAATATGGAGTATTTTCGTATAGAACAAGAGCGAGGAATATCGAGTTATCCTCAGATTAGTAGTCCATTATTACCTGCTGTTGATGAGCCTAATAAGCGTGTTTTTAGTAGGAGTTCATCAAAGCAAAGTAGGGAGAATTATATCGTTCTTCCTTTTATAGAGATGCCAAAGGGGAGTGATTTCATTTTCATTATTTCAAAGGAGTTGAAGAAATTATTTTCTGCTTATCAAGAAGGAGGACAATATTTGCCATTCTTTACAACTGATATTGAAGGGAAAGGATTACCCTATTATGTTTTTTATCCATTGGTATTACATTGTCTATTTGAAGAAACAGAATTTAAAATTGATGGAAGTGTAAATAAATTAGTTTTGAATGCTGAAAAAATAGAGAATAATAAAATTTTTCAGGTTGGTGGAATAAAAAGAAGACCTTATTTAATTGTTGATTTGGAAATACTTGAACTGATGTTATATAATGGGGAATACCCTTTCGTTTATACGCCTGTATTGATTTCTTCACAGAAGGAGGTTTGAAGATATGCCAGATGTTCGTGAAATAGTCGTAGATGGTGCTATACTAGGGTGTTCAGGATGTATGGACAGTATGATGAGGAAGAGCGGTCCAGGCCTAAATGTTGTTAGTCAAAGCCACATTAGAATAGGTAGTAGGCTGATAGCTACAGACCAAGATATAGGAACAGCAGCAATTCCTCCATTTCCCCATTGTGATAAATTAGGAGAATGTGTACCAGAAGTTACTGTAGAATGGATTGAAACTATTGGGAATGCTAACTTCCAACAGTTGGTGCATGGGGAAAGCATAACTTTCTGTGATACTGGTAATGGAATTATAGGTACAATGACCTCTGGACAAAACCCAGGAGCGGAGAATTTGTCCAGAGAAGAAGAAATTGAACGAGTTTTAGCCTTTCTAATGCTCATGAATGAGTGGGGAATAGAAATGGGGGGATGGACGGTCGGAGAATTATCTGAAGAAAGATTACGACTGATAGCTGCAGATTATGTGGATGTAATGCGTGCATTTGATTCTTTGAGAAATGAAAATGGACTTATTAACTTTTTTGATCTTGAATCAGACCCAGATGCTCTAGATGCATTTTATCGATTGACAGGTAATAGCCCAGGAGTAGGTGATATGCGGGTTATGAATTCTTGGGAGAATTTTCTGGTGAGGACTAATCAGGGTGATAGCCAGTTTCCATTGATTGATGGAGGGAATATATTAGCCCTTGCTGTGGACCGAGCAGTTCCAAACAGTGCGTTAAAAACTCTGTTGATTTGTGGTATAGTACTAGGCACATTTGTGGCAGGTATTACAGCACCTATGTGGGGGCCTAAAGCGATAGGGGCGGTAACTACAGGTGCTACCAGTGCCCCTATTGCAACGCAAAGTCTCATTCAGCAGTTTAAGAAAGGTATGATAACAGCACAGCAGTTTGTTGCGAGGGCTTCGGAGATGGGCGGTAAAGTGTGGAAACAAATTAAAGGTTTATTTGGGCATAAAAAAGCTCGTTTCCCAGAGGGAGAGGCACAATTGAGACACATATTTGCTGATAGAGCAGGGCATTTAATAGATACACCTGCGAATAGGCAATTGCTACTAAATGTTGCTAATAGAATTAGCAACTTTCAAGGGATAGATCAATATGGCAATAGAGTGTATGCAAAAATATTAGAGAATGGCTCACAAATTTGGGTATATGTTCGAAATGGAGTTATTCAAAATGGTGGCTTGAACCTACCAGGTGCAGTTAGAACATGGTAAAGCCACATGTGAAATAAAATTGTTTTTAAGGAGGAAAATTATGTTTACAACTCAACAAGGGTATTATATTACGTTTAAATTTTTAGATCGATATTGGGAAAATGTAGATAGGCTAAGGAAATATGAAGAAGAAGACTTTACTTTAGTAACAATTATTTCCACTATGAATCCATTTGATGTTAATGAGCCAATCCCTGTGGATTATGCAAAGTATGAAGATTGGGAAACGGTATTGAGAGTTACTTTTGGTGAAAAAACGAGTTTTACTGAGAGGGAAATATATGAAGCAGTGTTAAAATATGTAAAGTTTTTTGATAAAGAATATGGATTTAATTTGAATGATGTAATTATTGATTTAGAAGAGAATGACAAGCTTTGTATATCAGAGATGTGGAATGAAGTAGTGGAAAAGGCTTGTAATTACATGAAAGAAATCAAATAAATGGAGTAGTTAATAAATACTAATGAATCAATGACTCAGTTTTCACAGGGCTTTAAGGTTTTGTTAGAGATCGTGTTGGATAAACAGGGTTACAAAATGGAGTCCGTTTTGGCGGTATGGTTATATGGAAAGAGAGTAGAAGCTTAAGGTTTGATATTCACAGTTTGTAAATAGTGCAGGAATGCCTACGGATTGAAATTTTAATGAGGCTACTATCTATGAATGTAGCATGAGCCTTGTTAAAGGAAGCAGGAATTACAGGGACAAACTTTATTCTACAGGTATTTCCATAATTGGAGAGGAGCGAAACAATTATGATACAAACATATTCAATGATTTTTTTGGCTAGACCGTATAAAATGAGTGTTGATGAAATGGCAGATATAAGTTATCAGGTTCTTAAAGAATTAAATGATTATGGAGATGAATTGTCGCCCAAGTATATTCCAGGCCGAAAAAAATCAGAAGCAAGAGAGTTTGATTTGAGCAGGGAAAATGATAGACCAACATTTGTTCATTGGTTAAATTATTATAGTGCTTCTGCAGCAAAAAAATTTAAAATAAATAGGGTTCTTAAATCGGATCAGTTTGAATGTGTAGCTTTTTCAGATGGTTATTATTTAAAGCTCCAAGATAATCCTATAAATATTGATATACATGATCATTTAGAGCTACAGCGTCTAGTTAGTTTTCAATTAGGATTATTAAAATGAAATATTATGAAATAGTTCCAGAATCAAAAGAAGGAGTAGATAATTTAGTGTGTAAACTAGATGAAAAGACATTACGTATAGGGTGGAATACAACTTTAGACGATAATATTTTTGATTTTGCACCAAATGATCTTGATTGGGGTAAGCCTATTAAAGGTTGGCCAGAAGGGGTTGCTTTCTTATATGAAAAGAAAGAGGGAGATACGGTTCCAGATTATTTTTGTAGTGACTTTAGCTTTTTATTGTTTTCAAAAAAAGCAGTTGATGGCTTGAAAGGCTGTCAGGAAAAAGAAGTTGAGCTTTTGCATGCGTCTCTACTGGAAACCAAAGAAGAAATGCGAGACGAAAGCTATAAGATTGTTAATGTAATTAATGTTATCGATGTTATTGACTGGGAATATTCAAACTATAGTAAGATATCTGTAGATAAAGGAAATGGCAACGGTGAGGTATTTTACAATATGATGATAAAGCCAGTATTTAAGAAAGATGAATTGGAAAGTATTCGTCCTCGTATTTTTAAGACAAAAGATGATGAAGCTCCAATATATGTTTCGGAGGAATTCAAAAACTATTGTGAACGGGAAAAGCTGACGGGATTTGAGTTTTATGAAATAAAACAGCGATAGACAGAATAGGACTAAAATTGTAAGAGTAGTTGGACACATAGCAGATACATTCGCAAATAGGCAATTAGAACATGGTGATAAAACAAAAATAACTCTAAAGCGCATGAGACAGGAGATATAAACTATGCTTTACTATGAAAATTTAAGATTGACAGGTATTTTTTCGGGCTTGACAATAAACAACGTAAGAATAGATGGTTGTTATAATGATCATGCTTATATATTTGTTGAAGGAACAATTCTCTCTGAGGGCAGGGAGCAGTATCTTTTTGATGACTTAGAAAATGAAGTGCTTACTTTAGTTAGTGTAGATGAGAGTAATCATAAAAACATTTTTAGCGGCATAATCCTAAACACCAAAGTTAGCCATATAGGTGGAGTGTACACGGTTCAAATCAGAGCAGCTTCTCAAACCTACCTCTTGGATATCACTAAAGAATCAAAATCTTATCAAGACATATCTATCTCTTATGGTGAGGTTGTAGAAGCGGAGTTAAATGAACGAGACGCTTTGCATATAAATTGTGATGCTGACAGGGAGAAACCAATAAATGCACTCTTATTAAAGTATGATGAAAGCTGTTGGGATTTTATAAAAAGAATTGCTTCCCATCATCATTTAGGTTTGGTTCCTGATATGGCTTATTTTAAACCGGCTTTTTGGGTTGGGATGCCTACAGGTCGTCCAGTTCATCGGCTGGAGGATATGCCAGATCAAATGGTGCAACAATCTCATGATGCTTTACCGATGAAGGGCACTTTCCAATATGTTTTGAATAATCGACTTGAGCATTTTGCTTTAGGAGATCTTGTTGAGGTGCATGGCAGGGAGTATCGGATATTCAAAGTTCATGCTTATCTTGATAAGCGAGATGGAGTGATGCGTTTCAACTATCATTTAACCACAGAACAGGAATGTTATCAGCCATTGATAGAAAACAAAAACTTGCAGGGATTATGCTTATCAGGAATAGTTATAGATAGAAAAAAAGATTTTGCGAAGGTGCATTTGAACACTGTGGATACTTCGCAAGAAATTGCAGATGCGTCATGGTTCCGAATTGCTGCTTTTTACACAGCAGGTAGTGACCGTGGTTGGTGTGCCATGCCTGAAATTGGTGATACATTAGATTTGTACTTCCCCACAGGAAATGAAGATGACTGCTTTCTTCGGGAGGCAGTATGCACGTCCTTTTCACCTTTAGCGAATCGAGTGAATGGGCAAGCAAAGATGGCAGCGAGCCCCTATGTACCACAGGTGGGGGCAGATAAAACACCAAGTTCAATTCCAGAAACAAAGTATATTGATGTGCCTAATGGACAGAGTATATTATTGAATGATGATACTGTGCACCTGTCAAGTAGAGATGGCTCCTCTACGGTTTCATTAACAAGTGGTCAAAAGGATCTTACAGGTACTACGCTTGGCATTAAATTGAAAACCGATGGAGATATAAATATGTCTGGGAAAAGGATTAATTTTGGCTCAGATGAAACAGAGACACTCACTTTAGCCAGTGGAAAGAGTATCATGATGATTTGTGAAGATACATCCATTACGATGGACGGTGATACTGGAAATACTGACCTTCATGCTGTTGAGGTTGTTTGGTAGCAGTGATTGGTTCAAAATAGAGAAACAATAAGCAATGAGAAGTTGTAAAAACTACCATGGAATCGAGCTATATTTGATGAAGAGAAAAGTCACTGACATAATCGTTGGTGATTTTTTCACTTTCAGAGCACCTGCAAGAGTCAATACTTTCGAGAGCTTAAACCGAGATGATATCAAAGGGTATAAGGAGATGTTTCAATATCCAGAGCGATTTTCTCTAGGCGGTGATGAGACTATTTCTTCAAAAACTAGGCAAAAAAGAGAAGTGCAAGGTAAACGATATACCTTTTTAGCAAATATCGAAACTAAATGAAAAACGGTGGTAGCGAGATAACTAAAATTATGATATAGTGGGAAGGAATTAAATTGAAATTAGATGAATTACAAAAAAATGATTTATTAGATATTTCTAATGCGAGCCAAACAATGAGTTTAGATGTTTGGTTCGATATATGGTTAAGCACAATTGAAGTAAACCTTATGCAGAGTTCAAAAAATAATACAACAACATATTACAATAGAGTAAATAGGGTGTAAGACGAAAAACTACCTAAAGAAAGGCTAGAATAAAGGAAACTTAGAGTATGTATCTAAAAAGTATTGAAGTGCAAGGATTTAAATCTTTTGCCAATCGAATTAAATTTGATTTTCATGAAGGGATTACAGGAATTGTAGGCCCTAATGGAAGTGGGAAAAGTAATGTTGCAGACGCAGTAAGATGGGTGTTTGGGGAACAAAGAGTAAAACAACTTCGTGGTGGTACCATGCAAGATGTTATTTTTTCTGGTACAGAAAATAAAAGGCCTTTAAGTTATGCTTACGTGGCCATTACTTTGGATAACTCTGATAATATATTGCCTATTGATTATAAAGAAGTAACAGTGACCAGGAAGTTGTATCGCTCAGGAGAAAGTGAGTACCTTCTCAATGGAACTGCTTGTCGTCTTAAAACCATCAACGAGTTATTCTATGACACAGGAATTGGCAAAGAAGGATATTCTATTATTGGTCAAGGACAGATTGATAAGGTGTTAAGTGGTAAACCAGAAGAGAGACGGGAGCTTTTTGATGAAGCTGCAGGGATTGTTAAATTTAAGAGAAGAAAGAACCAATCATTAAAGAAACTTGAAAATGAAAGGCTCAATCTATCCAGGGTAAAAGATATTAAAGGGGAGTTAGAACGACAAATCGGACCCCTTGAGAAGCAAGCCCAAATTGCTAAGGAATATCTAAAGAAAAAAGAAGACCTAAAAATTTATGACATCAATATGTTTCTGTTGGAAACATCTAGACTAAAGAATCTGGTTGAAGAAATAGAAAAAAGTCTTGAAAATGTGACAAAGGAAATCCAAGAAACGGATGCCAGAAATAAGCAAATGCAAGAGGATTATGTGGTTGTGGAAAATGAGATGGAGCAAAACGAGCTCTCCATTGACAAAGCCAAGAATCAATATAGCGATACAAAGATATTAAAAAATCAATTGGAAGGTCAAATACAAATTTTAATCGAGCAGATTAAAACGGCCAAGTCCAATGATCAACATTATGTGAAGCGTCAAGGTGTTATCCAAAAAGAGGTAGAAGAGCGGGAGATTCAGAAGACTGGGTTTGAAAAGGAACTAGAATCCATCACTGAGAATTTATCTGTTAACAACAAAAAAGAAATTCTCCTAAAAGAAGAGTTAATTCAAATTCAGACTAGAATTGCTGAGTCCATTAAGATTATTGACAACAATAAGAATGAAATTTTTGATATTTTAAAAAATCGAGCTACTACCAAGGCTTCACTTCAGCATTATGACACCACCAAGG
>JGI20163J15578_10000734_pt1 | contig 13531 bp, 10 predicted proteins | sample TergutCu122P1_FD_15578 | JGI IMG/M metagenome (IMG submission 15578)
TTGCAATGAAAATGTAATAAATGGGCGCATTTTGGTATTAATTGGTCACAGTAATTAAATCTTATTTTAGAATTTCTTTTTCTGCCATCTCCGTCATGAGTTTGGGAATATCTAAGTTTTGCGGACATTGCCCCACACAGATACCACATGCAGTACAAGCACCAGGCTGTTTTTCTTTGGGTAGGGCTTTGAGGCGGTTTAATCGCCATTCTCCACTGGCCTTGTAATCGTTATAACAATGTAGAAGGAACGGAATATGTAAGTCTTGAGGACAGTCAGTGCAATATCTGCAGTCAGTACAGGTGGCTCCGATGGTTTGGAAAAACATCGTGCTGGCCTTCTCCAGCAGTTCCATCTCAGTATCAGAGAGTGGTTTACACTCCTTTACGATGGCCAGATTATCTACGACTTGTTCCATCGAAGACATACCGCTTAAGACCACTTTTACATCCGGTAAGCTAAGAATAAATCGTAAGGCCCAAGAAGCAATCGAGCGATTTGGCTCGGCCTCTTTTAATAGGGCATTACCTTCCGGTGTCAGAGAAGCAAGCAACCCACCATGGACCGGTTCCATGACCATGATAGGGATGTTGTTTTCCTTAAGGATGTTGTAGATTTCACGACCATTGATATGAAACCAATCAAAATAGTTTAGTTGGATCATCGCAAAATCCCACTTGTAGTGTGCTACTGTCTGACGGAGTATATCAGGGCTACCATGGAAGGAAAATCCGATATTCTTAATTCTACCTTTGGCTTTTTCCTCTTGGAAATATTCGATCGCACCCTGCTTTAGATAGCCATCAATATTGGTGTCGGAGATGCCATGACACATGTAAAAATCAATGTAATCGGTTTGCAAACGTTCTAATTGCTCCGCGAATTGAATGCGATAGTCAGATTGGGCAGCGAGATTGAATTTGTCGGCCAGATAATAACTATCCCGGGGATATTTTGCCAAAGCTGTAGCGAGAAACTTTTCCGAATCCCCACCGTGATATACGTAAGCGGTGTCAAAATAGTTCACCCCATTGGCAATGGCGTGCTCAATTAGGGGTAGAGCTTCTTCGTAGTTAATCGGCATGCCCCAGCCTTCGCCAAATTGGGGGAAGCGCATGGCGCCAAATCCCAGTTTTGATAGAGATTCTCCTCTAAAATTTGTGTAATGCATAGTTTTCCTCCATTTCTGAATTAGATTAATCTTTGAAAGTGAATAACTTTTCTCGCAAAATCCTTTGCCCCTTGGATTGCCTCCGGGGTTCTAAAATCGCTAATCCCATTGATATCTTGAAATGCATACATGCCCAGATAGGTGCGGTTAGAATATTCGCACATATACTCCATGCATTGCTCAAGCGGCCCGGTACCATGTGGTATATCGTCGCCACAGGTGGTAATCAAAGCGTAAGGCTGACTGGCCGGATTTAAGGTGATTACCTCTTGCTCGGTTTTTAGCTTAATAAGCCCCAGCATTCGATCCATTACAGACTTTAATGGGGTTGCTGCTTGCCAAGTGTAAATTGGGGTAGCCATGACCAGCACATCGGCGTTAACAATAGAGTCAATCACTGCTTGCATGTCATCCTGAATAGCACAGCCATAGCTGTCTCGTGTTTTTTGGCAGGTGAGGCAACCAATACAAGGGTGGATTTGTTTGTCATACAAGGTGATGAAATCAACTTCTACCTGATGGTTTTTCAGTTCTTCGACAAAAGGTTTGCAGAGTTCTTCGGTGTTTCCATTTTGTTTGGTACTACCTAGTAATAAGCATACGCGCATGGTGCAACCTCCTTTGTAAGTGAGAGCACTCCACGAGAGTACTCAGTGAATTAGTCAACAAGTTAACGGGATACTTGCATTGATGGTTAAAAGTTCCTCACTGCTAAGGGTTGCTCTTAGTGATTTTATGAATAAATGGTTATAATCAAATACTATAACGAAATATCCTTGAGTAAGGAACGAACATAGTTGAAAATTTCGAAACCGATTTCTAGAGAAGGTGCAGTCCATGTCGCTTGTTTGGTTTTGATATTTCCTTTCCAACTGATTTCAGTGGTTTTATCAAATACAAACCGATCACATAATTCCATCGAAAATAGATACGGTGGGTTTAGCGTAACTATTTTCGCCTGTTTTGCTCCCTCTAGCGCATTCATCACTCCTTCGTAGATAAGAGGATAAGTTTCTTCCAGGGAAGGTTCCCAATTTCTCGCTTTATCTTTAACCGGAATTGTTACAATGGCATCAGAAAGCTCGAGCGCTTCCTTCATCGATGCTTGACAGCCAATATTTGCCAGATAAGGAGTCCGGTCAAAATTAAGTACAGCACTACCCAGCTCGGCAACGTGCAATCCATTTACCAGAAAATTTTTGATTGGTGGTGATTGAATCGTATGTGGGAAATACGCATTAGGCTCTTCCCGGCGCGCATGTTGCCCCAGTGTAATAATCCCGAAAGGACGTTGGACGGCTTGACCGCGAATTCGTCGCCATAAAAAACGGCGGTCAGGGACATCGAAGACTCGAACAATGGGGGGAAGCTGATCCAAGATAATGTTGAACTCAGGGTTTCCGGCAAAGTGTCCGTCATAAAGCAAGATGTCGTCAATCCCAAAATCTACGGCGGCTTGACACACTGCTAGGGTATCGGAAGTGATGCATGAGCGACCATAGATGCGCCAATCCTCAGCACCATTGAAGAGCCATGATTTTTGTTCGTCAAAGATGCCTGACGCGCCTTCCATATCGGCGTATAAGATCAATTGCTTCATAATTGCCCTCTCCTTTCGTTTGTTGTATACTAAATTCGTTAAAGCTTATGTTCGCTTGGTGCTAGGCGCCTCTTGCCAAATGTGGTACAATGATCCCCCATATTTCCGGCAAGGTGGGAGGATAAGCCCGATAACCACCGGAGAGGAATACGTGTAGATTATGGCAGGTGGTAAATTAACTTTACCTTTGCACAGGATAGCTAGAGTAGTAGGACTCGTGAGGGCATATCCAAGCTCGGTGCTTTAGTTCCGAGTTTTTGACAAGGGAATATGATAGTATGGCATGTTTAAGGTTTCCACAAAGCCCAGCTTTTGGCTCAACTTCACCGAACCAATATTATCAAGACGACAAGACCAGACCGGCTCTAGTTGATGCTCCAAGCAATACTCTATTAGTTTTGCACAGGCAATATATCCAAGTCCTTTGCCATGGTGTTCCGCTTTTGTTTCAATACCAATCTCTAGTTTATCATCATGTCTGGCAGATGTAAAGGCGGTAGAAGCCGGTTTACCGTTCACCATAACAGTAAAAGCTTTGGCCATGGAGGAGAATTGCTCCGGGTTCTTCCAATAATCTTTAGGAACCACCGTACCGTCTATTTCAAATAACATCTCGGTGGGGGTTGGGATAACCTCGCCGGAAAATGAAGTGGTGGCCATTTGTTTATATATTTCGTAAAATTTATCGATGTCAAACCTAAAGTTTAACCGTCTAGATGGCAAGGCGATGCCTTGCTCTATAAGTGGATTCATAAAGTCATCCCAATCTCGCGGAAAAGCTTGCAACCATTCCGCTTTTTTTCGAGGAAATGAACGATGGATAAAATAATCCAGTAAATCATTGTTAAAGTCTAGATTATGGCTGTTTCCACACAGAAAAGACATACCGTAGGAGTGGATGATATAGAAGCTTTGTGGATGTTCTGGTGAATCTACGTAAATTACTCCGTCAGTGTGATCCGCAATAACCGACCGTGCCATGAGCATATTGAAGGGGATTTTCAGAACAGAATCTAGTAAAATGTGATAACGGTTTTTTGGAAGAATTAGCATGTTGTGTTCTCCTAGTTTTTAATTGAGCAGCTAGACTTATAGTACCATAGGACAGTTGGAAGATGCAAGATGCAACGATTCGGACCACTGAATAGTTTACTGCGAGTGCTATTTTCAGGACGAACTGTAGCGGGGCAAGTTTTCAATCTGAGAATGATAAAAATGCCTCTTGCACCTGTTTGACTTATGTGTTATAATCCTTCCACACGGAGTTCTTCGTGTAGCACATTTCGTGCAATCAAAAGTACATTTCGTATAACATCTAGGCAATTTTCAGAAATTTTTCCGGTGTCAAATTTTAAACTCATTAATCAATTCATCTTCCTTTTTTGCGTTCTTTGCATTTCTGAAAACATTCTAATCATCTTGATTGAGACAGTTTTCTGTCGATACCTCTTGAGCAACGAGTATCTGTGAGTGGTCAAGAAGGTCCCTTACACTCCCCATATGTAACGAAGTGGAATTTTGATCTTACAGGAACTCCTATGCCCCTCGACAATTTAACCATCGGAGCAAGTTCCCCGTCTTTAAGCGTTAGGGTCGACGGTGGGTTTACCAAGCAGTTGAGTGCACGTTAATTAAGGCTGTGTACATCTGGCGGGAAATCAGCCATAAAGATCGCTAATATATTTATAGGTGCAAGGGATTTCCAAGAGTGCTCAAAAAATGAAAGGAGAAAAAGGATGTTATGAAACGTAAATGTAAATGTAAACGTAAACAAAAAACCATAGCCGGGATGGTCATTTTCCTGGGTTTGCTTTTAGTGATACAGCCCACCGTGTCTAATAGGATAAAAGCTCAAGATGAAGAGTCATCGAAAGTATATGGGGAAGAGAATCAGGAAGTAAACAAAGAAATAAACAAGGAAGAAAAAAAGGAAGTAAACATGGAAATAAACAAGGAAGAAAAAAAGGAGGAAAGGAAGGCGGAAAATACGGAGGAAAAAGAAGAAGGTGAAAAAGAGGGAAAAGAAGGGGAAAAAAGTGAGCATGTCGTGGAAGAGGCAGAATCGGAAGATGAGGAAACGTTAATAGAACCTACAGAGCCGGAGGTTTTATTTCCGATTGAGAATCCACCAGAAGCTAAAGAGCATGGAAGAGATGAGTTTGATTCAATAATAGATGTGAAAAACCGAACGATTAAACCGATGGCGCCGGGAACCAGGTGGTTCATTCCGGCAGTCACCACGACGATTGGCGGAATTCCCAAAGTAGGTGACACGATTACAGGTACCGCCTGGATTGAGGATTATTGGCGTCATGATGGCCAGACTTATTTTACGATAACCGGATTTACCGGGGATTTGGCCTTGGCACAGGTGTCTTTAACTTTTGAATGCCTCGACCGCACCGCGGCGGCACCATCTAAAGTCACCGGCAATTATCTTGCCAAGGTTACGGAAGTAAACCAAAGAGAAGGGTATATCGAATATGAAGTGGTCATTACACCCCCGGGCGTTACCGATGGAGTGTCACGAGATGAAAATGGACTACTCTACGGGTATCAGCGGGTAGGTGGAAGAATGCGCGTGATGCGATTATTTTCCGGTTCTTTAGCAATTCAAAAACGCTCTGCCAATGCCTCTATCACTGACAACAATTCGTCCTATTCTTTGGAAGGAGCAATATATGGAGTATACGATCGCAATCAAAAAGTAGTTGCTACTTTGACGACAGACCATGTAGGTTATGCAAAGGTGGAGGAATTGTTAGCCGGCGAGTATTCGGTGAAGGAGATTTCCGCCCCCAAAGGATATGCCTTGGATGTGACAGCTTATCAGGTGACTATCGTTGGTGGTGAGGCGAGCAGTTTAGCGGTAACTGATATTCCGCAAAGTAATCCCATCAGCATTTTGTTGCGGAAAATAGATGCGGAAAAAGGGTCAAATCAACCACAAGGACTTGCCAGTTTTAAGGATGCCCAGTTTCGGGTGAAATATTTTCCCGGATATTATCAGAGCAATCCGGAGTTGGCAGGAGTAAACCCACATCGAACGTGGATATTCAAAACAGATGAAGCAGGGATTGTACAATTTAAGCGGGAATATTTGCTAAGTGGAGATGCTCTTTACACAAATTCGGCAGGGCAGTTGGTGTTACCACTGGGGACTGTCACCATCGAAGAGATCAAAGCTCCTTTCGGATATCTAATCAATTCGACGGTATTTGTTCGGCATATTACAACTGCAGGAGAAGCAGAGAGGGTGTATACATACCAAGAAGTAAATGTGCCGGAGGAAATTGTTCGGGGTGATGTGCAGATTGTAAAGTATGGTGAGACGTCAGCGGAAAAAGAAAACCCTGATGCCTTTGTCAAACGCCCCTTAGCAGGAGTGAAGTTCACCTTTACTTCAATCACCACCCACCAACAATATACCATTATCACCGATGAAAATGGATATGCTAATACGAAGCAGTTGGGGCTTGGACAACGAGGGAATCTTCCCTTTGATACATACACAATCACGGAAGAGAGTCCTTACCCGGAATATGGAATCATCCCGCCTTTTCAGATTACTATTCGGGAAGAGAGTCAAACACTGCATTTTATTTTGCGAAATGAAACCATCGAATCGCCCGTGTCCATTCAGAAGATAGATGCAACTACAGGGAAAATCATTCCCCTTGCCGGTACGGCATTTCAGATTTTAGATATCAATCAAATTCCGATCACCATGACCGTATCCCGATATCCAAATCTAGTAGAAACGGATGTATTCATGACCGATGAAACAGGTAGCTTGACGCTACCGGAAAAACTGGTTTATGGTACCTATTACTTACGGGAAATACAAGCACCAACAGGATATTTGTTGGGAAAAGACCTGCTGTTTATCGTGGATAGACAATCCCAATGGAGGGATCCCATCTCGATTAGCTACGAGAACGTACCGATAATGGGTCAGATCCTACTTAGGAAAATGGATGAGTATACACAGCAACCGATGGCGGATGTAGTTTTTGAGGTTCGAGCCAAAGAAGCAGTTGTAACAGCAGATGGAACGATTCGAATGGAAGCAGGTGAGTTAGCGGATATACTCATTACCGATGAAGAGGGTCGGGCTGTTTCAAAAGAGTTGTTTTTAGGAGTATATGAAATAAGGGAAAGAGAAGCACAGCCGGGTTATGTGTTAACAGAAATAATCTACGAAGTGGAATTGAAAAGTGAAGACGAGATGACCCCGGTTAAAATAGTCGAGTTAGCGGTGGAAAATACGCCAAATACACTAGTCATCAAAAAGATATGCTCTTTAGAGAGAATCTCTTTACCGGGGGTTGTATTTGAAATCCGGCAAGAAGGAGACGAAGGTGACGCAGCACGCCACAGCACAGATCATAATGGGCAGATTGTGTTGCAATATCTAGCGGTAGGAACCTATCAAGTTCAAGAAGTTCAGCCCTTACCGGGTTATCTTCCGGATGATACGGTTTATCAAATAGTGGTAGATGAAAGGGGCTATATAAATGGTTTGTCGGTGGAGATGTTAGTTATCGAAAATGAAATCGAAGCAGAACCTGAGCCCGAACCGGAACCGGAGCCGGAGCCGGAAGCGCCCGAACCCGAGCCGGAACCAAATCCCGAAGAACCGATGCCGGAGATAGAAGAACCAAAAGAGGATATTCCCCCGAGAATAGCTCAAACAGGCGATAATGCGAAGATAACTCTTTGGGGTGGACTGGTTGTAGTATCCGGTTTGCTTCTGGGATGGGTATTCCAAAGAAAATACAATGCCCGAAAGCAGACGAAAAATAATATTTATCGACGCGGAAGATAGATTTTTCTATCGAAAAAAAGAAATTACGGGCGTTAATGTCGATTTGCATGCGCAAACGTTGAGACATCGACACGGAAATGTTGTTCATGGTCGAATTGTAAAAGGTAAAGTATTGCAATTTATCTGAGAGTATAATACAATAGTCGTATCCAACTTTTGAGAGGACATAACTAATGATAGAAAAGTATAGTGGACCATCGTTAAATGAAATAGTGAATGATGTGTTGGGAGTTGTACGGGATTACTATGACTCTGATTATGTGTATTATATTGAAAAAGACGAAGATGAAATTTTGACCATTTACGAATGGTGCACTGAGGGTGTGGCATGGTTGCGAGATAAGATTAAATCCGCGGAAGTGGCAGCTCAACCTAGGTGGCTGCGTCAAGAAATTACCGATACCACGGCAGAGAGTTATAGTGTGTTTCAACATCGTGAGGATGGTATCACGGCCGTTTTAGCAGCCGTGGATGTTCACCGTGGTGGTTGCGAGTTAGCGCTATTGCAAGCATTATTACCCCAGATTTCGCAGAGCATTCTCTTACAAAAAGCGGCAAAACAACAAGAATATTTAAGTTATCATGACTATTTGACAGGACTATTAAACCGAAATAGTTTTGCCGGATATTTAGCGGAAGTTAAAGAAGAAAACCTAGAGTCTCTAGGAGCGCTTTCGGTGGACATAAATGGATTGAAAAATTTTAATAAGGAATTTGGGCGTGATTACGGAGACGAAGTGGTGATTCGGATTGGCCAAGTTTTGGAAGACTTTTTCAAAGGTGAAATGGTGTTTCGTTTATCCGGTGATGAGTATCTGGTAATCGCAGAAAATACCACCTATGAAGATTTTTTAAAAAGGATTCATCGCTCCTTTGATTTTCTGGAAAATATCAGCCAGGGACTTGTGACAATCGGATATTCTTGGGAAAAAGCAAGTATTGATGTAGGAAAATTAATCAATCACGCGGAAAACATGATGCGTGAGGAAAAGAAAAAGTACTACAAAAACGTGCAAAGAAAACGACACGAACCAATTATCAAAGAGGATTTACTAGAAGACATTAAGCGAGGAAATTATGTGGTATGTTTGATTCCAAAGTTTAATGTAGCATCGGAAAGCATTGCCGGTGCAGAAGCGGTAGTGAGATATCACCACAAGGATATCGGGACCATCGATTCGGCGAAGTATCTGGCCCTATTGGAAGAAACTCGTTTATCAGTGCATTTGGATTTATACGTATTTGAGGAAATTTGTAAGACTTTACGCAGATGGGAAGATGAAGGGTTATTAATGGTGCCTGTTTCTGTCAATTTTGCCAGTAGCACGTTGCGACAAGAGGATATTACCGGAAAGATATTAGCTTTAACCGAAAAATATCAAGTGTCATGTGAATACCTAGAGATTGAAGTGGCTGAATCAAGCACCGAGATGAATTCAGAAATGCTTGCCGAAACCAGCAACAAAATACGTAAATCAAATGTACGGGTAATTTTGGATCGTTTTGGGGGCAAAAATTCTAGTTTTTCTATTTTGTCGACGATGGAGTTTGATGGGCTTAAACTAGAAAGTAGTTTAGTGGAAGATATTGTCGCGAACCAGCGCAGTCAGGTGATGACCAGAGCAATCGTCGATATTAGTCACCAGTTGGGTGGAACCGTTATTGCCGAGGGGGTAGAAACGCAAGATCAGTTGAATATCTTAGAAGAATTGGGCTGTGATTACGCTCAGGGAATCTTATTCAACAAGCCTATTACAATTGATACATTTGAGGTCCGGTATTTAAAGGACTAAGAACAAGATGAAAGCGAGGGCCATCGGAAGTTGTGCATCTTCCGGTGGTCCTTTTAGCTTGGTGGCGAAAAGTTGTACCACCAAGAAAATGCACTTGTTGAAATTTATAAGAAGCCGGTGTTTGAAAAATGGGTATAAGGTAGAATAAAATGGTTGAGACATGGATTGCTGATATTCACTTTCTACATAATCAAGAATGCTTTCAAAGACATTACAATAGTTTGCCGAAGTGGCGTAAAGATAAGGCAGATCAGTTGAAAACGCCTTTGAATAAGGCACAAAGTGTCGGGGCTTGGATATTGTGGCAGGAAATTCAAAGGAAATACAAGCTGGAAAAGTCAGAAGTGTTTAATCTCTCTCACTCGGGGGACTATGTGTTATGTTCGGCGGATCATAATCAGCAGGAAGGACTTCAGCTTGGATGTGATATTGAAAAGGTGAAGTCGGTGAATCTGGGAGTAGCAAAACGTTTCTTTTGTTCAAGTGAGTATGAAACAATCATGGCAGAGGATACGCCGGAAAAAAGGCTGGAAACATTTTACCGTTTTTGGGTGTTAAAGGAGAGCTTTGTCAAAGCAACGAGGAAGGGGTTTGGGGTAGATCCTCGTAGCTTCGAGATTTCCCTCACCGCACCCCCAACCTTATTAAAGCAACCCAAAGAATTTACGGCAGAGTACTACTATCAAGAATATGAATGGTCTGAAATTTCTTATAAAATGGCGGTATGTGCCACAACGCCAAGAATTGAAAGAGAAATTAATTCGGAGTTTATTGACGTGCTGGAAACTATTTGCTAGAATAGTATCAGGGATAGAAGGCAATGATAATAGGAAGTAACCATTGCCGAACGATTTGATATCTGAGGTTGAGGTACGTAAGGCAAGGAGAATAGCAAAATGGATAATCTTACATTTGGCGAACAAGTCAAGGTGATTCTTGGTCGTAAGGGGATGACAATTAAAGCATTGGCAGAGGCGTTGGAAGCGCACACCGGGAAAGCAATGTCACGTCAAAATCTTACCCAACGCTTAGGGCGCGATAATTTTCAAGAGCAAGATATGCGTTTGATAGCGGAGATTTTGGGTTGTCCATTCCATTTGAATATATTACCGGTAGAGGAAGTAAAGACAAGTTCACCATCGACAATGAGTAAAGAGTCAGTGGCGGGAGATTCTGTCAAACAGGCAGAAAGAGTAGAGCAAAAACTGATTATCGCAGGAAGTAAGCCAAGTAAAGGCAAAGAAAAAGTAAAAGAAAAAGAGTCTTCGAAGGATGTCGGTAAGGATATGACCATTGGAGATATCTATGAAATTCACCAAGGGCTTTCTGAATTGGAAGCTACTCTCGAATCGGGAAAAGAAGTGGAAGTTAGTAGAGATAAAATAGAAGTAACCTTAATTAAAAAAGAAGAAGCAAAGGCAGCGATTAAGGCAGTAGAGAAGAAAGCAGAGAAGACAAAAGCGAAAATAGCGAAAGATTTAGATGAAGAAGATTTTGAGCCGGTCATTAAGCGGGACGACAAGGAAGAAGATCGAGAACTAGGTGAGATTAATCCTTATACCGGACGTGAGTACCAATCCAACAGTGTTCGGATGCATCCTACCCGAATCGGGTATGTACAAGTATATGATCGCTCGATTCATAAATGGACGGATATGACTGAATGGGCCTTTCTGGGATACCAAGAGCGGATGAAAAATCTCCTTGGACAAAATTACGAGCCGCCAATTTACTTAGACTAAGCACCGACACTATGCTTGGGGGCAGGGATTTTGCCTTGCCGGGGCAACAGTTGGCGGGATATTTATGAGGCGCTAAACCTCACCACAGGGTTGAACAGTTACAAGCAAATTAGAATAGTTGTATACACATTATTAGACGACGAAGGATTTGCTTTTTGGATATAGCGAGGAGTTACGATGATGGAGTGGAGTACCCTTCTCTCGTCCAAACGAGCACGAGAATATAGCGGCAGGCCCAATCAAACAAATACAGATTTAAGAAGCGAATTCGAGAAGGACTACCATCGTATTATTGGTAGTGCTTCTTTTCGTCGTTTGCAAGATAAGACGCAGGTGTATCCTTTAGATCAAAGTGATTTTATCCGTACTCGTTTAACTCATTCTTTGGAAGTATCTTCCTTTGCCAAATCTTTAGGGCAAAATATCGGTGAAAATATTCTGCAATATAAAAAGAACTCCGGTTTTACTCCCCGGATGAAAGAAGATATTTGTCATATCTTACAATGTGCCGGATTGATTCACGATATTGGAAATCCCCCTTTTGGACATTTTGGCGAGCTGGCTATCCGAGAATGGTTCGTCAGAAACATTCCTCATTTGACCTTCAAAGAGATTCCCGTGATGAAGATTCTAAATGATCAGATGCAATCAGATTTTTATTATTTTGAGGGAAATGCCCAAGCCTTACGCTTGGTTACCAAATTGCATCATCTGGTCGATGAGCATGGCATGAATCTAACCTACGCGTTGTTAAATACGATGATCAAATATCCAGTATCATCAATCAGGGTGGATGAGAGCACAGGAAATATCAAAGATAAAAAAATGGGTTATTATTATGCCGATGAAGATATTTTCCGTAAAATAACCGAAGCAACAAAAACCTTTTCTAATCGTCACCCGCTTACTTTTATCCTCGAGGCGGCAGATGACTTGGCATACAAAACGGCCGATGTGGAAGATGGTTTTGTGAAAGGATTCATTTCTTATCACAATCTGGTAGAAGAGTTAAAAAAATTGGCGGACGCAGCTTCGGAAAAGGAGAATCAGTCTTATTTTAAACCCTTGGCAACCCTGGAAAAACTGTACCAACGAGGTTGTGCCGGCAAGCATAAAAATCCGGAGGATTACGCAATTAAAAACTGGATTGTTCGGGTACAAGGTTTCTTGATTGGGTGTGCCACTTTCGGGTTTACCTCTAACTATGATGAGATTATGGCCGGGACGTACAAACACGATTTATTCCATGGTACTTTTGGCGAACCTTTATTGAAGTTGCTGGGAGATATGGCTTATAAGCATGTATTTACCTCTCATGAAATCTATAAAATGGAGGTGTCCGGGAAGGTGATTCTGGACTTTCTGATGGATAAGCTGGTCTTAGCGGCATTGCATTTTGAAACAGATGTGAAAACCAATTCTCTGGGAGAGAGGATTATGGTCTTTTTCTCGGAAAACTATGTGAACGCCTATCGCAATCAGCGAGAGGGGAAAAGTGAAGCGGAACAACTGTACTTGAGATTACTTTTGGTGACAGATTTTGTGTGTGGGATGACCGATGGGTATGCTAAACGGTTATACCAGGAGTTTAATGGGATTCGGTGAATTGTTATATCACCGTTGAAGAGTCGGCAATGAGTTCAAGCGATTGCCTTAATTGATTGAGGAATGAAATCATGGATGAAAGATATATGCGGGAAGCAATCCATCAAGCCAAAAAAGCCTATGAGTTACAAGAGGTACCGATTGGTTGTGTGATTGTGTATGAAGGGAAAATTATCGGGCGAGGATATAACCGCCGCACCGTTGATAAAAATGTAATGGCCCATGGTGAACTGCAAGCGATCAAAAAGGCCAATCAGAAAATGGGGGATTGGCGACTAGAGGATTGTACCTTGTATGTGACCTTGGAGCCTTGTCCGATGTGCGCGGGAGCAATCGTACAAGCCAGAATCAAGCGAGTGGTGATTGGGTGTATGAACCCAAAAGCAGGAAGTGTTGGTTCGGTTATCAATTTGTTAGCGCAAGAAGGATTTAACCATCAGGTCGAGGTGACTACCGGGGTATTGGAAGAAGAATGTAGTGAGATGATGAAGGGTTTTTTTAGGGAATTGCGTAAAAGGAAGGAATCTGATTCCGGTTAATTTGGGAAAAATTGTTTTTGTAACAAAAAAGAAATGCAAACTTGAGCATTTCCCTTGTGACTGTTCGGGTAGAGCAGTTACTTTTTACGTGCATTACGCTTCGAGTCGTATATTCCCTAAACGTTACCTTGGAGACAAGCTCAACCCAAGCACCCTCACGGCACCCGAAAGAATCTACTTAGTGCTGCTTCGTTCCCGACCTGACACGGTTCATAGAGCTTCGTCGCGTGAGACCCAGATCTCAACACCTGCC
>JGI20163J15578_10000735_pt1 | contig 13520 bp, 10 predicted proteins | sample TergutCu122P1_FD_15578 | JGI IMG/M metagenome (IMG submission 15578)
TACGCTTTTTGAGCAAATGATCCATCGTTGCTGCTCCGGCAAAAATAAATGCTACTTTCACTATTTCCGATGGTTGAAAGGAAACACCACCTATCTCCATCCATCTGGGAGCCCCATGTCTATATTCTACGAAACCTAATACAGCGCCTAGAACATTCACAGCAAGAAGCACAAGCCCTGCAATGGCTATAGGTGTTCGCAGTTTTTGAACTCTGTTCAAATCGCGCAAGAACCAACTTAAAGTGAAAAACATTGCAACCCCAAGCGTAACAAGAAATAACTGCCTCATCAAATCACTTTGTGACCCTGTAGCCACTACAGAAAAGCCAATAGTTGTCAAAAAGAATGCCAAAATTTCTATTTCAAAGTTCGCCTTACGCAGTTGGCGTGAAATAGCATAACTGAGCCACATCAACACAATAAGCCCGAGAAAAGTAACCGGCAAAACGAGGCTGAGTTGCTCGCCTTTTGATATACAAAGCTGCAAGCCCAATAAAAGTTGAAATAGAGTTAAATAAAAAAGTGTCGTAACCGGATTAAAGTTCATGTATGACTGCACTCTGTTAATCATGTCGGACTTTACGATACTTTCTTCATCTAGGATAAAAACCATCTTTACGCCGCCTAAATCAATAACATCACCATTTACAATAGGCGTTCCTTCGTCTCCCTCTACTTTTTTATTGTTGATGATAATACCTGTCTTTGATTCTGCATCATATATTTTCCAATTCCCTTTAGCGTCACGCATAATTGCAGCATGACTTCGTGAGAGAGTTGGATATTGCATAAAAACATCGGATGTCTTTGCTCTGCCGATGACGTTTTCCCAATGTTTAAGCTCTATTCTCGAACCATTCGGCAGACTTAAATAGCCCCAGATTTCCGCATTATCTCGCCTTTGCAAGAGCATCCGAATTGAGCGAGTTACAATTATGAAAGCCAAAGCAGGCAAAACAAAGCGAATTAACATCGTCGCATATGAAAACACGTCAATGTCAATACCCGCTATGCTTTCAAAAAATCTGTTAAGTCGCTCCATAACATACTCACCTGTGCAAACAGCGCATCAAAAAGCCAAAAGCAAAATGACACGCCGTTTAATACATTATTTCAAATATAATCACTTAACATTCAAAATTCAACACTCATAATTCGTGAGCGAAGCTAACGTTTATTCTTCCGCCATCGCCTTTGCTTCTTCAATAATTTTTTCTTGTACCGGAGCAGGTGCTTCTTGATAACGTTCAAAATCAACAGTAAAGGAACCTCTACCTTGTGTCATTGAACGCAAATCAATCGCATAGCTCGACATTTCACGCATCGGAACTTCCGCTTCGACCACTTGGTAGCCATCATCAGCAGCGCTCATACCCATTGGTGTACCACGGCGCTTTGACAAATCGGACATGATATCTCCCATGTATGAATCCGGAATTGTAACAGCGAGTTTGCCGATTGGTTCAAGAATGACCGGGCTTGCTTGCGGAATACCCTCTCTGTATGCAATCTGTGCCGCTGTTTTGAATGCGATTTCGTTTGAATCAACAGGGTGGTATGAACCATCATACAGCGTAGCTTTCAAAAATACCATCGGATATCCGGCTAACACACCTTTGCCAATACTTTCACGCAGACCTTTTTCAACTGCCGGGAAGAAGTTTTTCGGAACGCTTCCACCAAATACTTCTTCGCAAAATTCAAGTTCTTCCTGTTCACTCGGCTCAAATCTGATTCTTACATCACCAAACTGTCCCGCGCCGCCCGACTGCTTCTTGTGGCGACCTTGCACTTCAACCTTCTTACGTATCTTCTCACGATAAGCTACACGTGCAGGTGAAAGAACTACCTCAACGCCAAACTTATCTTTCAGCTTTGAACATAAAACATCAAGCTGAATATCACCTGAGCCTGACAGTATAAACTGCTTAACCTCAGGATTATTTGCAAAGGAGAAAGTCAAATCTTCCTCGGACAAACGACTCAAGCCATTTGCGATTTTTTCTTCCTGACCCTTGGTTTTCGGACTTATTGCCATCGAATAGCAAGTTTTCGGGAACTCTACCTTTTTTGCTGTGACGAGCTTCTTGCTGTCGCATAGCGAATCGTTTGTTTTTGTATCCGACAATTTCGCTACCGCACCAATATCTCCGCAAATAACTTCTTTTGTGTCAACAGTCTTTTTACCCAACATTCTAGAAAGATTGCCTATTCTCTCAACAGAACCCGTACGGGTATTGGTAAGCTGCATATCGGAAGTTACCTTGCCCGAGAGCACCTTGAATATGCTGAATTTTCCGTATTGGTCAGAAAGGGTTTTATACACAATAGCGCAAGTTGCGCCATTTGGATCGATTGCTATTTCCTCACCATCTTCGGTAAAGTCTTGTGAATCCAGTGGCGATGGAAATAGGCTGATGATAGAATCCAATAGCGGAAGAGTGCCAAGTCCGCTTGTGGCACAACCACAAAATACAGGAATCAATGAAAGATCTTTGAAACCTGCTCTTATGCCTTGTATCATTTCTTCTTGAGTAAATTCTTCACCCTCAAAGAACTTCTCCATTAATTCTTCGCTGCTTTCCGCAACGCTTTCATTGAGTGAACTTAGTACATCATCAATTTCTGCATTCATGCTATCGGGAACAGGTATTTCTTTCTGCTTACCACCCTCAATGGCATAAGCTTTCTTTGTGATAACATCAACAATACCCTCAACTTTTCCTGCTGCATTTTTTATCGGCAGAAACAAAGGGCATACAGATGTGCCGTATCTTTCACGCAAAGAGTCGATTACAGCGGAAACATCTCCGTTTTCCTCATCAATTTTTGATATATAAACCGCTTTGGGGAGCTTTGCGGCTTTGAGATAATTCCAAGCCTTTTCAAATCCGACTGTAATGCCATCTTTTGCACTACATGCAATTATGCCTGCCTCTGCAACTCTGAGTGCTTCCAAAGTCTCTCCGACAAAATCAAAATAACCCGGTGTGTCCAAAATATTGATTTTAGAATTTTTATACTCTGTGAAAGTAGATGCAAGATAAATTGATATCTGACGCTTTATTTCTTCAGAATCAGAATCGCCGACAGTGTTTCCGTCGGAAATTTTTCCTAATCTGTCAGTCTGGCCGGTCAAAAATAGTATGCTCTCGGCAAGACTTGTTTTTCCGCTACCTCCGTGCCCTAAGATTGCAACATTGCGGATGTCTTTTGTGGTATATGGCATATTTTTTTGCTCCTCGTTTCGTAATAGTCGTATATGTTAATTTTTAATCATCAAGACTATGAGATTATATAATATCTATATATAAATTTCAACAATAAATATATATAATTAAAAAGTTTTTGGAATAATGCGTATGATTTAAATCAATTATCGTTTACACCGTACATATCCGCACACAATAAGCACTGACGCAAGCATACAAAGCATAAATACAAGCAAACTACCCGGTCCTGCTGATAATATTGCCCCTGCCCAACTCATATATAAAATGAGCAATATACCGCAAAAAGCGGAAAAAACAGACAGTAAAGCAGCAAACATGGCAGATATTCTGAGTAGTCTGCCTCCTGTGAGCACTTCTGCATACGGACCAAGACCCTCACGAACGAGCACAGCTGCCATTCTTCCCTCTTTACCCGAGTTTGCATCAGAAAAGGCATATGAATCCTTCGTTTGAATAAGTTCAATATCTTCAAACGAAACTTTGTATTTTTGAGACAGCATAAGCGGTGTTATATTGAAATCTCGCGCCGCTAAGAATAGTTTTACTCTCCATTTCAAAAGAGAAATTAACGCTGATTGTACAGAATTCACCGGTGTGTATTCAATAGGAAACACAACTACAAGCTTTTTGTTTATCGCTGTATAAACTGCGCTTTTCATATTAGCTCCGTCAGGCACTCTAACACCAATCAAGTTCATGAAAGCGGCTGAACCTGCTTCAACCAATTCGCCACGCACAAGTCCGCGAACCCCGCCCTCTGCGCAAGCAAATTCTTCAACTCTAAACGCAGATTTATTATCCGATTTCAACACTTCAGAAAAAACATTCGATAAGCCCGATCCGGAGGCTATTATGATACTTGCAGTATATCTGACAGATTTTTCCAAAGTTTCTCCGGAAAATAATCTGGGATTATTAATTGAGAGTGTGCCCGGTGGAAAAATGTCTGTATCTGTTAAGCATGCACCATTTGTATGATAAATATCATCAGACCCGCCCCATCCGGCTAAAGCTGCGCCCATTTTACGAGCTGATTTTACTACTACACTGAAAGGGAGAGAAAACAGCAATAATGCCGAGAATGGCGCCGCTGCCGCAAAAAATGCTGAAAAGATATGCAGAAAATATTCCGATCCCTCTCTGAAAATTATAACAATGAGCGGCAAAAGCAGTGCGATTATGAGCAGTATCGGTGAAACAACGCGATATACTATTTCAGATATATTAGGACGCATGAGATTTGTATAAAATCCATCTGTCCGACAATACGCTTTTTTGAGTACGATTTTATCTACTTCCGGATTAAACTCTCCTTGAACCCCGTAAGGTTCTGTCGAACTTAATGCTGTTTTGAGTGTATCGGTGATTGCTCTAAGATTATATTTTTCTCCAATGGCTGCAAAAGCAAGTGAACATGCTGAAACCGCACTATATGGCAAAAAGCCCGGTGTACCGCCGAGTAAAGTAAATATTCCCGATACAAATGAGAAAACACAAGAAAACAAAATCAATGTTTCCGCATTGGGCTCACCTTTTATTAAATAATCAAAACCTCTATAAACTATGTCCGCACATAGTAACATAACAATCAGTTGGCAAAAAATGAGCATACCCGACGCAAGAGCAAGTGACCTACCTACACCAAACGGGATTGCCATGTTCGCCTCAAACGCAAACGTGAGTATCACCATCATAACAGAAATAACTACTGTCGGGATACATCTTAATGAAATTGAATTAGCTTCTTTCGCGAACTTGATTGCTGCCTCTTTAAGAGGAGGTTCATGGTATTTTTCTTCAAAATTTGTTTCAGTCTCATCATCAAAAAGCACTCTTTCGGCTTTCGCCTTTTTAGCAGGTGGTTTATTTTGTGATTTTGTACTCTTCTGATTAGTTTCCATAGCGTTTTGAACTTCAAAACCGATAGAAGACAAAGTATCTTGACCGGAAGGATTATATTCACTAAAAAATGATTCTATAAGGTCATCTTCTTTGGACTCTTGCCTAACCGGTTGAACGTTCATTTCCGGCAATTTTTCTTGCCTTACCGGTGTTTCTTCTTCAATTAGCGCTTCAAGTTCCGGTAATAACAAATCGGGATTATTAAAACCCAACGTATCTTCAAGTTGATTACTCTTTGGGGCACTAACCGCAGTCGGACTCTTTGGAATGTTGACCGGAGAGTTATCTTTTAATAAAGATTCGATGTCAATAGGCGTTGTTTGAGGTATAACTTGAGGTATAACTTGAGGTGCAGCTTGAGGTATAACCGGAGGTGCAGCTTGAGGCATAACCGGAGATGCAGCTTGAGGTATAACCGGAGGTGTAGCTTGAGGTGTAACTTTAGGTACAGTTGCTCTGAGCGAATCTACCATTTCATCACCCAGAACTTCACGAATTATTCTATCAGCTTGTTGGTCAAGGAGCTCAGAAGGTGTTTTCTTCTCTCCGCTAATATATGCAGACCCCTTATATTCAGCCATAATTGACTCAAGCGAAAAATCATCGCTTTGTATCTTATTATCTTCTGACATTTCCGGTTCACCTGCCTAAACTTAATTATAATGTTCTTTGTCTGATAACCTCATACATCAATATCGCCGCAGAAACGGATGCGTTGAGAGATGAAATTTTGCCAAACATTGGTATATTAACTAAAAAATCACAATTTTCACTAACCAAACGACTGATACCATCGCCTTCCGAACCGATAACAAGTACAGTGGGAACACTAAAATCCGCTTGCCATAGTGCAGTTCCACCATCTGATTCTGCGCCAAAAACCCAAAGACCGGATTTTTTCAACTCTTTTATTGTAGCAGATATGTTTGAAACTCGCGCCACAGGCGTATGAAATACTGCACCGCTTGAGGCTTTGGCAACAGTTGCGCCAAGTCCTGCACTTCTTCGCTTTGGAATAATGACACCGTGAGCTCCCACCGCTTCGCATGTCCTAATTATCGCACCAAGATTATGTGGGTCCGAAATGGCTTCACATATGACAATTAATGCTTTTTCACCACTTTGCCCGGCTTTTTCCAAAATGTCACCTACTGTCGCATACTCTACGCATGAAACGAAAGCAATGACACCTTGATGATTGTGAGTTGTGCTTATTGAGTCAAGTTTGCGTCTGTCGGTATCTACCACCACAGCGCCTGATTCTCGTGCTGCCCCGGCAATGTGCCTTAAAGCAGAGTCTGATTCCCCTTTTGCAATCAAGACCTTGTCTATCGTCACTTCTGCACGTATGGCTTCCAAAACCGAATTGCGTCCTTCGATTATTTCGCTTGAAGGGCTATCATTTTGCTCTTCAATCTCTTTTCTTTTGCCATATGGGTCAAAATGTTTTGCGGGTGGCGGTCTTTTTCCGGTTTTGTTATTATGCTCTTTATTCAAACTCATAAGTAATTTTTTAGGGTATCGACCATATCAAGTTTTTCCCAACTAAAACCAAGCTCCGGTCTACCAAAATGCCCATATGCCGCAGTCTCTTTATAAATCGGGCGGAGCAAGTCGAGTTTTTGAACAATTTTTGATGGGCGCATGTCGAAATTTTCTTTTACAATCGCTGCTATCTTTTCATCGGAAAATACACCTGTTCCACGTGTATCAATAAGAACAGACACAGGCTCTGCAACACCGATTGCATATGCCAGCTCAATTTGGCAAGCTTTAGCCAAACCTGCTGCAACAACATTCTTTGCTACATAGCGAGCCATGTAAGCGGCACTTCTGTCCACTTTAGACGGGTCTTTTCCTGAAAACGCTCCTCCGCCGTGACTGGCATATCCGCCATATGTATCAACAATTATCTTTCTGCCCGTAAGTCCCGAGTCGCCAACCGGTCCGCCAATGACGAAGCGTCCAGTCGGATTTACATATATTTTAGTATCTTTGGTTATAAGTTCTGACGGTATGACAGGTTTTATAACGCATTCAATCACGCTTTCACGCAATACATTAATGTCTATATCCGGTTCATGTTGGGTTGAAACTACAATAGCAGGCACACCAATTACGTTACGGTTATCGTCATATTCGACTGTTACCTGACTTTTACCATCAGGTCTTACAAAATTTAATTCTTTATTTTTTCTCACTTGTGCAAGTTTATATGAAAGGGCATGAGCCATTGAAATTGGCGCAGGCATAAATTCCGGTGTCTCATCACAAGCAAAACCGAACATCATACCCTGATCTCCTGCTCCTTTATCATCTGAGTCGTCAAAAGCAGAATCAACGCCCATAGCAATATCGGGGCTTTGTTCATCAATTGCGGTGAGTACAGCAGAGCCTTTATAATCAAAACCCAGTTCCGGTTTGACATATCCGATTCCTTTAACTGTATCACGAACGACACTTGGGATATCTACATAGCAACTGGTTGTTATCTCACCCATGACAAGTACCATTCCGGTTGTTACAACTGTTTCGCAAGCTACACGAGCGGCTTTGTCTCCTGCAAGAATTGCATCCAACACCGCGTCTGAAATTTGGTCACAGACTTTGTCTGGATGACCTTCGGTAACTGATTCCGATGTAAAAATTCGATTTGACATATTCTATCTCCTTCACAAGTTGCCGAATTAATCGACACTATAATCCACGCATAATAATACAACAATACAGTACTTCTGTCAATTATTTCACATTTTCGATTGTTTAATTGACGTTACTGATGTATAATGTCAACTGGTTTTATCGAAATAACTTCGTTATCAAATTTTGAAAGGTATCTACAATATATGAAAGTTGCTATTATAATGGGCAGTGATTCTGATTTACCTATCATGAGTGATGCTGCGAAAATGCTTGATAAATTTGACATTCCTTATGAGGTTAGCATTGTTTCTGCACATAGAACACCTCACAGATTATATCAGTATGCTACATCAGCTATTGAACGAGGAATCAGTGTAATAATTGCAGGTGCAGGTGGTTCAGCGCATTTACCGGGAATGGTTGCCTCGCTTACCACATTGCCTGTCATTGGCGTACCGATATTAACAAAAGCTCTCAGTGGTGTGGATTCTCTTTATTCTATTATTCAAATGCCCGAAGGCATTCCTGTAGCAACTGTTTCAATAAATGGTGCTAGTAACGCTGCTATCCTCGCTGCGTCTATTTTATCTGTAAGTAACGAATCCCTGTCAGCGAAAATTTCTGATTATAAAACAGGACTGGATGGTTCGGTACAAGAGAAAGCCGCAAAACTTGAAAATGTCGGACATATCGAATACTTAAAGAATAAGAACTAAAAATTTTGAGCGCTTTTCTAAGTGCTCGGTAAGGTGTGTGAATCATATTGAATATTATAAAAAAACGCATTGGAATCGTTGGTGGCGGACAGCTTGGCAAAATGATGATTTTAGAAGCCAAGCGACTGGGTTTTTACGTTGTTACACTCGACCCCTCTGCAGATTGTCCCTCTCATAGCATAAGTGACGAGCATATTGTTGCTTCTTTTGATGATGAAAAAGCATATGCACAGCTTGCAAACAAAGTGGATGTTATTACATATGAGTTTGAACACATCCATGCTCGAGCCCTTGAAACTTTGGAAAAAGACGGCAATCTCGTTTATCCGTCCATCGCAAGTTTGAAAGTCATTCAAAACAAATTTACTCAAAATAAAGCTCTCGATGAAAATAATATCCCCCTGCCTCGATTCGCCAAAGTACAAAGTGTTCAAGACATCATGGCAGTTGGAGATGAATCTGTTTTCGGATTCCCCATCATGCTCAAAGCAACACTTGGGGGATACGACGGTAAGGGCAACGCTTTTATTTCTTCCGAAGCAGATGTTCAGAGTGCATTTGAATCCTTAGGCGCAGGCTCAATAGAGCTCATGGCAGAGGAATTTGTTGACTTTGATATGGAAATATCAATTATAGCAACACGAGGAATAGATGGCAGACGTGTTGTTTATCCACCCGCTGAAAATAAGCATAGCAACAGCATATTAGACACAACAATTGCTCCCGCGCGAATAAAACCTGAAACTGCTCAAAAAGCTATAGACATCGCCGATAAGGTTATGGAAGTGTTTGAGGGCGTCGGAACATTCTGTGTTGAAATGTTTGTTACAAATGATAACGAGATTCTGGTAAATGAAGTCGCCCCAAGACCGCATAACTCCGGGCATTTCACAATTGAAGCCTGTTTTGCTAATCAATTTGAAAACCATATTCGTGCAATAACAGGATTACCTCTTGGGAGTGCAGAGCTTATAAAACCTGCGGTTATGATAAATCTACTGGGCGAAAGTGACGGTCCTGCAAGACTGCTGGGACTTGAAGAATCATACAATGATAACTCTAATTTACACGTGCATTTTTATGGTAAATCCACTTCTGCCGCAGACAGAAAAATGGGACATCTGACTACAATCGGTGATACAGTTGAGCAGGCTCTTGACCGTGCGATACGGGCGAAAAAAATTGTAAGAATCATTGGAGAGTAGGGGCACCTATGGAAAACTCAAAATCTGACAGCTATGCTAAAGCCGGTGTAGACATCACCGCCGGATATGAAGTCATAAAGCGCATTAAACCACACATCGAAAGCACACGCAGACCGGGTGTACTTGGTGGATTTGGCGGATTTGGCGGATTGTTTGAACCCAATCTTTCCGGAATGAAACGTCCGATTGCTGTTTCCGGTACAGATGGTGTCGGAACAAAGCTGAAAATAGCGATTATGCTCGATAAACATGATACGATTGGCATTGATTGCGTTGCCATGTGTGTAAATGATATTGTATGCGCGGGAGCTGAGCCGTTATTTTTCCTTGATTATCTTTCAATGGGAAAAAACATACCTGATCGAACAGAAAGCATTATAGCAGGTATCGCGAAAGGTTGTCGCATAGCAGGTTGCGCTCTGATAGGCGGTGAAACAGCAGAGCACCCCGACATGATGCCGATTGATGAGTATGATGTTGCCGGTTTTTCAGTCGGCTTTGTTGATTTCGACAATATCATTGACGGACGTAATATTGTACCCGGTGATGTAATTATCGGTCTTACTTCCTCAGGACTTCATTCAAACGGATTTTCACTGGTACGCAAGGTTCTGGTAAATAAATTGGATAACCTAAACACACATATATCCGAACTAGGCTGCACTCTTGGTGAAGAACTTCTCAGACCAACCCGAATTTATGTTAAACCACTATTGTCTTTGATAGGAAAGTTTGGCAAAAAAATAAAGGGCATATGTAATATAACCGGTGGCGGGCATTATGAGAATATTCCGAGGATGCTGCCTGAGGGAGTACTTGCTCAAGTCGACGCTACCAAGTTTATCAATAAACCGATTTTTGACATTATTGCGAGTGAGGGCGATATACCAAAGCGTGATATGTATAACACTTTTAATATGGGTGTCGCAATGGTTCTCGTCGTCAGCGAAAAAGATGCCACTGAAGTTATGGCTACCCTTACTGAGTTGGGCGAAACCCCAATTCATATCGGAAAATGCACAAAAGGCGAAAAGGGAGTGAACGTCGTATGGTAAAAACTGCTATTCTTGTTTCCGGCGGAGGAACCAATCTGCAAGCAATAATAGATGCGAACATATTCGGAGAAATACGAAATTGCGAATTGGCGGCTGTCATCTCCTCAAGCCCCGATGCCTATGCAATCACTCGCGCACTGCATGCCGAAATACCTGCTTACACTGTTGACCGCAGTATTTTTCCGAACACCTCCAGTTATACTAAAGCCATCAAAGAAAAACTTGATGACCTTGAAATCGAATTGGTCGTGTATGCCGGTTTCCACTACATTCTCGGCTCGCTATTTACCGATGCTTACAAGGACAAAATAATAAACATCCATCCCTCTCTCATTCCGTCATTTTGTGGTCCGGGATTTTATGGACTGAAAGTTCATGAGGCGGTTCTGAATCATGGAGTAAAGGTAACCGGAGCAACAGCACATTTCGCGACAGAAGTTGTTGACGATGGTCCTATCATACTGCAAAAAGCTGTTGAAGTTTACGAAGATGATACTCCACAAACATTACAGCGCAGAGTTATGGAAGAGGCCGAATGGGTAATCTTGCCCGAAGCTATATCACTATTTTGCGAGAAGCGACTTGAAGTTGATGGTCGCCATGTCAGAATCAAAAAAGGTATTGATGATGAATAATATTTGTAATTTACTGCGTAATAATCCATATCCCGGTCGTGGTATCTTAATCGCTTGTAGTGAAGATGCCAAAAGCATTATCACTTCGTATTTCATTATGGGGCGTAGTGAAAACTCTCGCAACCGAGTTTTTGAAAAAACTGTCGATGGCATACGCACGAGGGCATATGATCCGGACAAATTAACAGACCCTTCTCTCATTATATACAATCCCGTTCGCGTTTTGAACAATCACATAATCGTTACTAACGGTGATCAAACCGATACTATATATGAATTTTTGTCCACCGGCTCAGACTTTTGCTCTGCACTTATGACCCGTGAGTACGAGCCCGATGCGCCGAATTTCACGCCTCGAATCTCGGGTATAATTAAACCCGACGGTTCCTACACTCTTTCAATATTGAAAAAATCAAACGACAATTCTGAGAGCTGTTTGCGAAGCTTTTTTGAGTACGATATGGCAATTCCCGGTCTTGGGCATTTTATTTCTACATATCAAACAGATGGTGACCCAATCCCTTCTTTTGTTGGCGAACCTATTCCTATTGATATCAATGTTTCCGTCGGGATCAAAGGTTTCACTGATGATATATGGAATGCGCTCAATGAGAGTAACAAAGTTTCTCTTTACACACGCGAAACTTTCATAAGCAGTGGAGAATTTAACGAGATTATAATCAATAAACAAGGCTTTACAGAGCACTAGTAGCGAGGATAGGTTATGAATGAAACTACATTAAAGTACGGATGCAACCCTAATCAAAAACCATCCAGAATATATATGGATTCGGGTGAACTGCCGATTGAGGTTCTAAACGGCAAACCCGGATTTATCAATTTTCTTGATGCTCTTAATGGATATCAGCTTGTCAAAGAACTGCGCGCGGCAACAAATCTTCCTGCGGCTACTTCTTTCAAGCATGTTTCCCCCGCCGGAGCCGCTGTCGGATTACCACTTACCGATATCGAGCGTAAAATGTACTTTGTCGGAGATAAAGAGCTATCTCCTTTAGCATGTGCGTACGCAAGAGCGCGCGGTGCAGACAGAGTTTGCTCATATGGTGATTGGGTTGCATTATCAGATACTTGCGACGAGGAAACTGCTGCATTACTGGCATCGGAAGTTTCGGACGGTATAGTCGCACCCGACTATACAATCAAGGCTTTGGATATTTTAAAGAGTAAACGCAAAGGTAACTATAATATCGTTAAAATAGACCCCGGTTATATTCCTAAAAGCATTGAATCAAAAGATGTGTATGGTGTTACTTTTGAGCAAGGTCGCAATGAATTACTGATTAATGATGATATGCTGAGTAATATCGTCACCGAAAACAAGTCTTTGCCCGCATTTGCAAAGCGTGATTTATTGATTGCGTTGATTACGCTAAAATACACTCAATCCAATTCTGTTTGTTATGTAAAGGACGGTCAAGCTATTGGCGTGGGTGCGGGGCAACAGAGCAGAATCCATTGCACACGACTCGCAGGCACTAAATCGGATAATTGGTTTTTGCGCCAATCTCCCAAAGTCTTGAATCTTCCGTTTCGGTCTGATTTGGGTCTGCCTGCTCGTGATAACGCTATTGATGTTTATATTTCAGATGAATATGATGATGTTCTCAAAGATGGCGCTTGGCAAGGACTTTTCACCGAACGTCCTGCTGCTTTCTCTCGCGAAGAGCGCAAAGAATGGCTTACAAATATGACTGATGTTTCTCTGGGTAGTGATGCGTTCTTTCCATTTAGCGATAACATTGAGCGTGCAAAAAAATCCGGAGTAAAGTATATCGTTCAGCCCGGCGGCTCTATCCGAGATGATGTTGTTATTGAGACTTGTAATAAGTACGATATGCTCATGGCTTTCACCGGAATCAGACTGTTTCATCATTGATGTCTTGTTCGTAACGTGTGTCTGCCTGCAAAACTAGTGTAGCTTACACGAAATAACTGTGTATAAGTGCCGAGGATTATTTTTGTAAGACAAGGCACGAAGAGGGCGAATATCTGGATATTTAACCGATGAGTAACGCAGGATTACGAAAATAAGACCGGCAATGATGCATAGTTATTTCGTGTACGCTACACTAGGAAGTGTTGGAGGTATTTTTTTTATGAATGTTCTTGT
>JGI20163J15578_10000736_pt1 | contig 13518 bp, 10 predicted proteins | sample TergutCu122P1_FD_15578 | JGI IMG/M metagenome (IMG submission 15578)
CTGTTAAAGAGACATATATCTTTGTACAGCTCCCAACCATCTTTATCACAAAACCGTTTTAAATCTCTCCACGACGGCATTTTATTAAGCCTCCTATTTTTTTTACATCATTTAAAATTAGAGACTTAAATACATAGGGCATATGTGTTTGCCTGCTGCCTCTTGCCCAATAAGCAAAATCGTTGTAATAATCTTTGGAGTATTCGAGAATAGCCTCGGCCAGTTTTAATAAGGCATCTTGTTCGTTGGCAGCGTTTTCAGCCAAGTCAATTTCGTCTAAAGATATTGTAACTGAGCCATCATCTTCAACCAATATTTCTGCGTGAAATGTATATGTACATAAATATTATATGGAAGGCAGTTATTGATTATTCAAATTTTAAGCAGTAACAGGGGGGGGATATCTCCCCTTAAGGGTGGCAAAATTAATTTTTTGAGTTTACTTGAGGTATGAATCGTCTTGCAAGGCTGCCTCTAAAGATGGCCAAGTGCCTTGCAGACAGCCGAGTTTGCTACCCACTGAAACTTTGCTTCAGCGGGTTCCTGTTTACTTCAGGCGGGCAAAGCCCGTCCGACATACAGAAATGACATTGAGTCCTGTCATTACCTCTGTCCGGGTAAATACCTTGCGGATTAAATTCAGGAAACGCTTCCAGGCCCGCTTTAGAACCAGATTTTTTTGAATCCATTACTAAGCAGATGTCTGTTTTTGATTACCCTAAGAATGGGGTCTCTTCAGTATTTTGCATAGAGTGAAGAATTTCTCCTGTTCTTACATCGACTTCATAATAGAAGAATTTCTCATGGTTCGTACCATCAATGAAGATAATCCATCGGTCTGGAAGTTGATTTAATTCCGGATTCAACAATGCGCCCCCCGGACTCCCACGTCCTTGGATGCTTACCCGAAAATAAATATCGTTCATGGCTGTGATATCTTCATTATAAGCAGATTTAGCATGTTCGATTACGTTTTCGATAACAGTATGCATTGGCAGAGCATCTTCTGGAATATCGATAGAAGCTTCTCTTGTTATGATTATAACTGGAATCCCTTGCACAGATGTCTTTTCATAAGCGTCAAACACATCTTCGGACTCTCTTAGCTCGTCGATTGACATTTCTTCGAGCGAAACCCAATGGGGTCGATCTAAAATATCTCTAACAAAGTTTTGATATACAACATACGCTCCGACGGTCACAGTCATTAGCGTTAACAATATGGCGGCTACTGCCGCTACCTTCAGTTTTTTCGTCCAACGTCTAATTGCTACAATCTCTCCTTTTTCATTTTCCCGTTCCAGAATCACTTTCAGCATTCTTTGTTTCTGCTCGGAAGTTGGGGCGGCATTATCAAAGCAGCCATTCAAATCATTCAAGTTCATAATCACCCTCCTCAAGAATTAATCTGAGTTTTGCCCTTGCAGTCTTTAGGCGCGTCCTTATTGTCGCATGGTTTATGCCGAGCATTAAGGCTATTTCCTCAGTCTTGTAACCTTCATAGTAGTGCAGATATACAGGAAGCTTGTATCTTTCGTTAAGATTGGATATAACACTCCAAACCTCCCCATTCAAACTTGCCGGTATGTCTTCCTGTTCTTCAACGGTCTCCATACTTACTCTTTTTTTGCGCCACCAACTTTTGAGGTAATCTTTGCAGATATTTTGGGTTGTGACGATGAGCCACGCTTTAAGATGCTCGTCACACTCAAATGATTTCGCCGAGGTTATAAGTTTCATAAATACCGTCTGAGCTGCGTCCTCCGCTTCCGGAATGTTGTTTAGAATTGTCAAGGCAATACGATAAACGGTATTTACATGTCTGTTATATATATCAGAAATTCCCTCGCCCGTACGCAACAAGGATACGCTCATGGATACCACCCCCTCTGTTTTTTACCTTTTACACATAACACGATTTAACATCTTAAAATGTTTTATTTCTTGAATTTTTTTTTAAAACCACAATTCTGCAACGATATTGTTTTTTCGATCCATGAATCATAAATTACTTTGAGGTTTATAGCTGCAAATAGGCAAGCTACAGCGAAGCCCTCAAGACACAGTTACCCCTATAATAAACTCAAAAAAGTAGTTTTGCACGTTACCGGCAAAACTACTTTTTTTATACTCTGAGAAGTTTATCTCCCCTTTGTTGCCAAAAGCGCTTCTTTAAGCTCTGTCTCGATTTTTTCCAGTTCTGCCGTAGCGGTAATCCGTTCAGCTTTGCCCTTCTCCTGTATATCTATTATTCCGTAAATAGTATCCAAAAGGTCTTGGTTGGTTTTCTTTATAGTATCTATTGACACTATGCTGCGCTCNCTTTCGCGGGCNACTTCAAGAGAGCCTTGCTTAAGCATCTCACTGTTTTTACGCAGCAAGTCATTGGTAACATCAGTTACCCGCTTNTGAGCCTCAAGTGCAGTTTTTGAATTAGCAAGCCCAAGGGCAATAACCATCTGGTTTTTCCAAAGAGGGATGGAATTTACCAAAGANGATTGTATTTTATCCACAAGCTGGGCGGCATTATTTTGTATAAGCCTTATTTGCGGCGCCATTTGTAAAGATATGGTACGAGTCAAAGTCAAATCATGAATCTTTTTTTCNAAGCGGTTTGCGGCGTTTAGGGTATCNTTGTATTTTTGCGCGTCTATTTCCGCGCCGGATTCCTCTGCTTTAGCTTTCATAGCCGGAAGGGTTATTTCATTTATTTCCTTAATTTTTTCATTGCCGGCGATGATGTAGAGGCTCAATTCCTTAAAATAATTGTAATTATTTTCATACATTGCATCAAATATCTCAATATCTTTAAGAAGCTGGCGCTGATGGCCTTCTAATGAGCCTACGATTTTATCAATATTGGTTTCCGCTCTTGAATAATTGGCTACCATCCTGTCAAAGGATTTTTTAGGGCCCGAAAACAACTTGGCAATGCCGCGCTTTTCACTTTCGCCGTCATCAACATTCTGTATCTCTACCACCAAATCCGAAAGCATCTTACCTGCCCCGCCCAAGTCCTTAGTGCGCACGGTGTTAAGCACCGAGTCGGAAAACTGGGCGATTTTATTTTGGGGCGCACTGCCGTAGGTTATAACCATATTAGAGTCGGTAATATCAATTTTTTGCACAAAGTCCCTAACCATTGCCTGCTGCTCGGGAGGCAAAGAAGAAACGGCTAAGGATGTATCAACATCATCTTGGGCAGCCTCTATTTCACATTTGACAACCTCTGCTTCCTTATATGCATTATCGCTCGATGGAAAAAGTTCTAATTTTATTTCATCCATATTCAGCCTCCGTTTTTAGGATAAAGTAGCTCACAGCTTGATAAAGTGCAGCTTTATCTTGCTGCGGATATTAACTATAGTGATTTCAGTCAAAAAGGGACTGAAATCACGCCCCGCATTCGCACATGCAGCTCACACAACATAAAAAGCACTCCTATCAAGCTAGGTGTTTTTTATGTTGGCTCACTTGCAAATATGCTCATGGTGTACCGGCAAGAAGGCCGGACGCCCAAAGGGCGGCTTTTTGCGTAGCAAAAAGTACTGAATGGAGGCGCTCATACACTTTAAAACAGCAAAAATGAGCAAGCTCATTCTAGTCCGTTCTAAAGTGCATTCACTATATAAACATTATAATACATTTTATAGGTCTTGACAATGATTTATAAGGTATTGTATCATTATACAAATGCTATGATGGTGCAAAAGGGTTGTAGGCTCCTTTCACAGAGAGAGGCAAGTATCTGTAAATGCCTTAAAGGGTACAATTTCCTATTTTCACACCGGAGCTTTCGCGTTGAACTTTTTATATGTAGGCGCGGACGGATAAGGCACGTTACAACCTTACAGAGCGCCGTTTTTAACGGAAGCAGGGTGGTACCGCGGAAAAATTTTAACTTCGCCCCTATATTTGGGGCGGAGTTTTTTATTTGGGAGGAATCTTCTTATGAAAGAAGTATTGGAAAAAATTAAAGCAGAAGCTCTTAGTGTTGCAGGAGATTTAAACGATTTAAAGGCTTTGGAGGAATTGCGTGTTAAGCTTTTAGGCAAAAAAGGCTCTCTTACGGCAGCCCTTAAAAGCCTTGGAGGGCTCAAAGCGGAAGAGCGGCCGGCTATGGGGCAAATGATTAATGAGGTTCGCGCGGAAATTGAGGCGCTTCTCAGTAAAAAACAGGAGGAGCTTGGCTCTCTTGCAATGTCATTTGCATTAAAGGCCGAAAAGCTGGATGTTACAATGCCGGGGGTAAGGCCTTATGAGCTGGGTAAAAAGCATCCCATGACTATTGTTACCGACGAGCTTAAGGATATTTTTATAGGCCTTGGCTATGAAGTTGCCGAAGGCCCTGAAATAGAGGAAGAATACTACAGTTTCGATGCCTTAAACATACCAAAGCATCATCCGGCGCGGGATGAGCAGGACACTTTTTATATTGAAGGAGGCTTTGTACTGAGGACGCAGACATCTCCCATGCAAGTGCGCACAATGGAGAGCAGAAAGCCGCCTATTAAAATAATTGCTCCCGGCCGCGTTTTTCGCAAGGATGAGGTGGATGCCACTCACTCTCCCGTATTTCATCAGCTTGAGGGGCTTGTGGTAGATAAAGGTATAACTATGGGTGATTTAAAGGGGGCCCTTTCTCTTTTTGCCAAGGAGCTTTTCGGCGGCCATGTAAAAACCCGGTTCAGGCCCCATTATTTCCCTTTTACCGAGCCTTCCGCCGAAATGGATATGTCCTGTTTCGCCTGTGCCGGCAAGGGCTGCCGCATTTGTAAAGACAGCGGCTGGATTGAGCTTTTAGGCTGTGGTATGGTTCACCCCAAAGTCCTTTCTATGAGCGGGATAGACCCGGAAATTTATACGGGCTTTGCCTTTGGCATGGGCCTTGATAGGGTTACAATGCAGCGCTATAATATTACGGATATGCGCCTGTTATTTGAAAATGATATACGCTTCTTAAAGCAGTTCTAAGGGGGGAGAAAATAATGAATATTCCGATTAATTGGCTTAAAGATTATGTTGATATTGATTTAGAAGCCGCTGAAATTGCCGAAGGCCTTACTATGTCAGGCACAAAGGTTGAGGCTGTTGAATATAGGGGCAAGGATTTTTGCAATGTAGTAACGGGGAAAATTACTAAAATAGAAAAGCACCTGGATGCTGATAAGCTGGTGGTTTGTCAGGTAGACACAGGTGATAAAACTGTGCAAATAGTAACGGGAGCCACTAATATAGCCGAGGGGGACTTTGTGCCGGTGGCTTTGGACGGGGCTGTTTTGGCAGAGGGCAAGAAGATTAAAAACTCAGTTATCAGGGGGATGGAGTCTCAGGGGATGCTATGCTCTGTTGAGGAGCTTGGCTATACAAGAGCCGACTACCCGGAAGCCCCTGAGGACGGTATTTATATATTCCGTGAAGAAGTGCCTCTTGGTATATGCGCCCTTGAGCTTCTCCAAATAAAAGAGGATATAATCGAATTTGAGATAACCGGAAACAGGCCGGACTGCTTCTCAGTTATAGGCATTGCGAGAGAAATTGCGGCTACATTTGATAAAAAGCTTAAATACCCTGAAATTAAAGTTGATGAAATGCAAGGGGAGAGCGCCGCTGATTATGTAAGTGTAGAAATTAGCTCCCCGGATTTATGCCCGCGCTACGCCACGCGAGTGGTAAAAAATGTCAAAATCGAAGAAAGCCCTCTTTGGCTGCGGCACAAGCTTTCCTGCTCAGGTATCAGGCCGATAAATAATATAGTTGATATTACAAATTATGTTATGCTTGAACTTGGCCAGCCCTTACACGCTTTCGATTTAAAAGGAGTTGCAGAGGGCAAAATAATAGTAAGAAATGCTAAAGAGGACGAGATTATAAAAACCTTAGACGGAGTGGAGAGAAAGCTTGACTCCTCCATGCTTGTTATATCCGACCCCCAAAAAGCCATAGCCATAGCGGGAGTTATGGGAGGCGAAAACTCAAGGATTACGGAAGGCAGCGCCGCTGTTATATTTGAGTCTGCTAATTTTAACGGCCCCAATATACGCCTGACAAGTAAAAAATTAGGTATACGCACCGATGCTTCAAGCAAATACGAAAAAGGCCTTGACCCCAATATTTCTATGGACGCGGTGAACAGATGCGCTCAGCTTGCAGTAATGCTTGGCTGCGGTGAGGTAGTGGAAGGGGTTGTGGACTGCTATCCTGTTCCGAGGCATGAGCGGGAAGTGGCCTTTGATATTGCAAGGATTAACGCCCTTTTAGGTACCGATATAGCGGAAGATGATATATACGCTTATTTAGGCAGGCTTGGCATTAAGACAAAAGATAATAAGGCTATAGCCCCCACATTCCGCGCCGATTTAGAGATAGAGGCGGATATAGCCGAGGAAATAGGCCGCATTTACGGTTATAATAATATTAAAAATACTTTAGGCAACGGTATACCCACTGCCGGCAAGCTAAACCAAAAACAGAAGATAGAGCGGCTTATTAAAGCAAATATGACAGCTATGGGCTTTTCTGAGGCTTTGAGCTATTCATTTGAAAGCCCTAAGGTATTTGAGGCCCTCAGGCTCCCTGCGGATTCCAAGCTTAGGGAAAGCGCTGTTGTGAGAAACCCCTTAGGGGAGGATTTCAGCGTAATGCGCACTACCACTTTAAACAGTATGCTTAAAAGCCTTTCCAACAACTATAACAAACGGGTAGATGAGGCTATGCTGTTTGAGCTTTCAAAGGTGTATTTGCCTAAGGAACTGCCTCTTAAGGAGCTGCCTGATGAGGCTGATATGCTTACCATAGCCTTCTATTCAAAGGATAAGAAGAAGGATTTTTATTATTTGAAAGGGGTTTGCGAGGCGTTTTTTGATATGGCCGGCATACTTTCAAAGGTTAAGACGGAGCCCGAGAGTAATCTTTCCTTTATGCACCCGGGGAGATGCGCTAAGTTAAGCGCTTTTGACCGGGATATGGGCTTTTTAGGTGAAGTCCATCCGGAAGTGCTGAAAACCTATGAAATAGGGGCAAAGGTGTATTTGGCAGCTATTCCGTGCGATATAATATATGAAAAAGCTGATTTAACAAAAAGCTATAAGCCCCTGCCCAAATACCCGGCCATAACCCGTGATATTGCTATGCTTGTGGTAGACGATGTGCTTTCAAGCCAAGTTGAGAATATTATAAGAAAGCGGGGGGGCAAGCTTTTAGAGTCTGTTAAGCTATTTGATGTATACAAAGGTGAGCAGGTAGGGGAAGGCATGAAATCAATGGCCTACTCAATAGCTTTCCGCGCCCCTGACAGGACTTTGACAGATGAAGAAGTAGGGGAGAAAATGGAGACTGTACTGACTTCTCTTGAGAAGGAGTTAAAGGCGAATTTAAGGGATAAATAATATAGGGAAAACAAAGCTGATTTTCGTGGTGTAAAAGGGCACGCCAAACGCATGAAAAAATATTAACTGAAGATTTTGCTTTTAGCGTCGCAGACTTAAATCATTTTGCCGGAATTTATTTACGGCAAAATGCAGAAATATTGAAAATTTCAAGCGTAGTGAAGGAATTTTTAATATTTTCCTAAAGTAAACTCGCCGAAATCCTGATTTCGGCGAAGGATAAACGCTTCATGCGTTTGTCCTGATAAAAGGATATTTTACTTGACCGTAACTTGCTTACGTGATAATCTTAAAGTGATTTCAGTCAAAAGTGGACTGAAATCACGCCCCACATTCGCACATTTGCTCATGCAAATATGCTCATATCCGGGGTGCTCATACACTTTAAAACGGCAAGAATGAGCAAGCTCATTCCAGTCCGTCCTAAAGTGCATTCACTATAAAGAAAATAAACGAAAGGGGAATAATGAAATGCCGCTTATTCATGTACGTGCTTATTCGGGCCGCGATATGGAAACAAAGAAAAAAGCCGCCGAGGCAATGGTTAAGGCCGCCAGCGAGGCAATGGGCGCACCTGAAACCTCTTTTACCGTAATTTATGAAGATATTGAAAAAGAAGCTTGGGAAGAAGTTGTTACAAAGCCTGTTATTGAACCTTTACGCAATAAAATGCTGATTGAGCGCGGAGTATCACTTTAGTTAAATAAAATACGCCATTTACTTTGCGAATGGCGCAGCCTGTCAAAAAAGTAATTTTGCCCATGGTAGATACCACATAAACGCAAATAGCGAAAAAATCACAATAAGGCGGGTTACCTAATTTCAATGCATTTTCACTGAAAAAGCCATCTGAGAGGAACTATTTGCTCTTACAGATGGCTTTGGCTTTCAAATGCTCAAACATTCGACTTCTATATAGTGTCAATTATAACCATTACAGTTCAAAACAAGCCCTAAACGCATCACTAAGACTGTTATGGTTGTTGATGACTCAGTATTTTTCTATGATATTTTAGTCAGGACTATAAGGTGGAAGGAATATGCTGGTGAAGCCATATTCTTCCGCTAACAACTTTAATGCCTTTTTTCTATGAAAAGAGGCATTATCAAGTATTATCACACACCCTATAGCAAGAAGCGGAAAGAGCATATTAAGCAACCACCATTCAACAAGAACATGGTAAGCGTAAAATATCTCGTACCTATCCAAAGCTCCCAAGATAGTATAAAATACGCGGTAAGTAGCTAAAAAAGAGAGTAGGATAAAACTATCACAGAGTTATTTCTTATTTGCAAATACTCCGCATGGCACCAAGACCGGTGTATTATGTTCAGTATTATTGAAGCCGGGAATGAAGGCTGACCGCCCTGATGGGCCGCGGGCAATAACGGTAATAGTCTCGATGCCTTCATTGCCCGCAGTGTTATCAACAAGCATCACACCCAATAAGAATGGACAACACAAATAGATATATGGCTCCACGCACTTGATTTAAAGAACTGCTGTTATAATGACAAGCCTCTTAAAATTACTACATCATGAGCCGACAACGGCTCTGGATGTGACTATACAGGCGCAGATGCTCGCGCTTATTTCAGACTTAAAAGCGCGCCTAAACACTGCTATGTTTTTGATAACTCATGATTTAGGTGTTGTGGCGCAAACATGCGAAAAAGTAGCGGTTATGTACGCAGGTGAAATAATTGAAACCGGCTCGACCAAAGACATATTCGACGGCGAATTTCACCACCCCTATACTTCCGGGCTGTTTGGCGCAATACCCAAGCTCAACGAAGAAAGCAGGCGCTTAGAAACCATTGAAGGGCTGATGCCTGACCCAACTGAAAAAATCGAAGGCTGCCGCTTTGCCGCCAGATGCAAGTATGCCAAAGATTCTTGTAAAAAGCCACAGGAGATGGTAAAATTGACACAGGGGCATTTTATACGGTGCAAGAGGTTTACAGACGGAGGATTAACGCCATGAGCGCACCACTAGTTGAAGTCAAAAATCTGAAAAAATATTTCAAGACCCTTTGCATCCATATACCCAAGGACTGTTGGAAGCCGTACCCTTACCTAGCCTGACCGATAAAAAAATGTCCGAGCCTATTATCATGGGCGAGCTAACAAGCCCCATAGAACCAAAGCCAGGCTGCCGTTTTGCGCCCAGATGCCCGAGAGCGGGCGGAAATTGTGTAGGCAGAGATATTCCGCTTAAAGAAGTTGGCAAGGAACATTTTGTAGCCTGTACGCTGTTTGAGTGATGAAAGGAGCAAACAACGCCATGAGCAAACGCTTACAAATCGACTATATCGACATTAAAAAAGCCATATTTGCCGAAGAAACTCGTCTAACAAATGGAATTCTTTCAATCAATAAAAATGAACTTTACGAGCTTGCAAAAAGCAGTATGTTCTCCTCATTAGAAATTGAACTGGTATCACCCGGCGACAACGTCCGCCTGGCCTGCATCCACGACTTGACTCAACCGCGTGTAAAGGCGGACGACCCCGAAACTTCTTTCCCCGGACTCTGGGGCAAGCTAACCCCGGCGGGGGAGGGACGCACCGTAGCGCTGCGAGGTATCTTAGTTTCCGAGTTATACAATATGAGATGCAATATCACCCATATATTGGACATGGGTGGGCCGATAGCTAAGTACTCACATTTTTCCAAGCATTTTCATATAGTCTTAAACGCTAAACCTGCAGGCGGCGTTTCTGATGATAATTACGCAAAAGCTCTAAAACATGCCGCATTAAGCATCTGTGTACACCTAGCCAAGCTCGGAATAGATCTTCTCCCCGATGAGACGGAGGTTTTTGAGATGACTACAGTGGAGCCGGGTGCTGATGGCAAGTCCCTTCCCAAAGTAGCTTATATCGTCACACATTTGGCCTCATTTGACACTTGGCAATTTTTTTACTACGGCAAAAGTTCTATTAATATGCTGCCCACCATTGTCCACCCCAATGAAATTCTGGACGGCGCAATGATTAGGCGCTATTGGGAAGGAACTTATTATCTGCAAAACGAAAATGTCATACGTGAACTTTACAGGCGTCATGGTAAGGATATTGAATTTGTCGGCGTTGTGATCAGCAACAACGAGGTTGTGCTGGCGCAAAAAGACGCATTTGCCATGATAAGCGCCTCGCTAGCAAAGCACACCCTTAAGGCCGATGCGGTCATCAGTAATAAAAGCGCTATGGGACACGCACAGCTGGACGCATCTTTGCAATTCTTATGGAGCGAAGCGTTTGGTATGCCTTCGGTGGTCAATCTTTCCGCAGTGTCCAATTACAAATCGGGCGACTTTTTGGTGGTCAGCGACCCCAAAGTAGACGCTATTGTATGTAGCGGCTGTATATGCACGGTGGACTATCCCGCAGTTGAGCGGGTAATCGGCGACTCTATAGTGCCAAGCCTCTTAGGCGTGGACCATAAAGGGCCGTTTCAGCAGACTACAAATATACTGAAAGGCGCTTTTAGTCAATTGGGTGATTATTATGTCACTACGGATGCGAGTATTGGTTCAGAAAGGAGTAAGGAAAATGTCTAAGCAATTACGAGTTGTACACTACATAAATCAATTTTATGGACAAATAGGCAGCGAGAGCGCAGCCGACGTAGGCATAAGCACACGAGAAGAAGCAGTAGGCCCTGGCACTTTGCTCAATGCTTTGCTTGCGGAACGCGGCCAAATTGTGGCTACAATTATCTGCGGCGATAACCATATCGCAGAAAACTTGGACACAGTGGTACCCGAGGTTTTGGAAATTATCAAGAGTTACACACCGGACTTATTTATAGCAGGGCCCGGATTTAACGCCGGCCGCTACGGACTGGCTTGTGGTGCACTTACAGCCGCTGTACATAAAGAATTAAAGATTGCAAGTGTAACCGGGTTGTTTGTGGAAAACCCGGGTACTGATTTGTATAAAAACGATGCATATATTTTACATACTTCAAATCACGCTAAGGACTTACGTAAGTCCATGGCACAAATTGTGGATTTTGGCTTACGGTTGGCTAACGAAGGGGCGGTGGGTTCTGCGGCAACGGAAGGTTACCACAGTACGGGCCCCGTCCCGGAAATCAATCACACCGTCCCGGCAGCGCGCAGGATGGTTGATATGCTATTAAAAAAGTATCACGGCCAACCTTTTACTACGGAAGTACCAATACCAATCCAAGAGATACTTCCCCCTTCGATCCTGAAAAAGCCGCTTAGTCAGGCTAAAATCGCACTGGTAACAGACGGCGGGCTTGTACCCAAAGGCAATCCGGACAAGATGGTGCCTGTGAATTCGGTCAAATTCTGCCATTACAACATTGCAGGTAAAGACAAACTCACATCGGCTGAATATGAGGTCAGCCACCAAGGCTATGATAACACCTATGTCTTGGAAGATCCCAACCGCCTCGTGCCTGTTGACGCTTTTCGGCAATTAGAAAAAGAAGGCGAAATTGGCAAACTGTGGGATGAATATTACACCACTGCAGGCGTTATGACTACTATGGAAAACAGCAAAAAGTTTGGCCAAGAGATTGCTGCCAAACTTCTGGACGCCGAGGTTGATGCGGTTATCTTAACCTCCACATGAGGCACGAGTACACGCTGCGGTGCAGTGATGACAAAAGAAATTGAGCGGGCAGGCATTCCCATCGTCCAAACTGCTAATTTGACCAAAATCGCGGCCGGCATCGGCTCAAACCGAATATTACAGGGAAATAGTGTATTGCACGCTTATGGTGATCCTTCCTTGCCTCCGAAAGCGGAGAATGCGTATAGACTGGATATGGCGAAGAGAGCTTTACACCTTTTGGAGGAAGTTCCGGGAGGAAACGCTGAGCAAAACCAAAGTTGAATGAATCTTTAATCCCATATGTTCACTATAAGCAATGAGGACGTTGAACATAAGGAAAAAGGCGTTTCCATGTCAATCGAACATCAGATTGATATTTTGAAGGGCTTGTTTTCGCCGAGATACTCATTGCAGTTATGTCCCTTAGAAAGTCTCGGGTTTTCTATAACAGACAAGCCGTGTTCAGCACACATTTAGTAGCTGACACGGCGTAATACAATTGCAGGGCACTTGAAATCCTGCCACTTGCCATTGTGTTCCAAGTTGACGGAATCTAACATTTGTCAAAGGGCAAATGAAAATAAATATTTTATCATTAAATGTAGAGCGATTTTTGGCATCATATGGGGTGCATTTCACCTGCGAGCTTCATCAGAAACAGTTATTAGGCGAGGTACACAAGGCTATTTAAGAGTTTATTGGAAAAATAAGCAGCAGAGAACGCAATTAGCCGAACTGCTTAACGGCTGATTGCGTTCCCGCTTTTTTTGTGCTTGGTTTATAAGTATTCGATAATTAATTTCCGGAAATAAATCACTGATTCCCGACTCCTCTAAGCCGTGGATACACGCCGCTTTCCATAATCCATACATTGTTAAAATCCCAGCCTGTGAAGTTGGCTTGCTGCTTCATCTGCGCAGCCGTTCTTGCCTGTGGGCTGTTGATTGCCTCTGTGCTTGGGTTATTGATTCTGTCAAGCTCAAAGAAGCTGTTAGTTATGGTTCCCCCGGCAGCAAAACCGTTGGGATTGTCGGATAAGCTATAACTGTTCTCTATCCTTATCTCAAACCCCGACATAGGAGTTCCTATATTTCCTGCAAAGCCCGCGCTGTTTGGTGTATTTGCAACATTGCCTGTTGAAAAGCTGTTCCTGATAGTGCTGCTATCAACAATCATACCCACAAGGCCGCCGGAATCGCCTATGACGGCTGATACATTGCCTGTGGCGAAGCTCTGCTCGATGGTGCCGAAGCGCATATGACCTACAAGGCCGCCTGTATGCTGCATACCTAAGCCGAGGCCCCAATACGCATTCATCGCATCTGCATTCACTATGCCGCCCACATCATTTGTTGAGTAGGACATGCGTATCGTTGCAAAATTCTGAATCCCTGCAATACCGCCGACTATGAAATTATCAACTCCGAGAGCCGCTACGCCCGAGGTAAAGCTGTATTCGATTGTACTGCGGCTTGTATTGGTGCCGACAATGCCGCCCACTTGACCCCAAGCGCTAGTGGTTCTGATTTCACCAATATTT
>JGI20163J15578_10000737_pt1 | contig 13516 bp, 10 predicted proteins | sample TergutCu122P1_FD_15578 | JGI IMG/M metagenome (IMG submission 15578)
AAGTCGGCCAAATCGCCGGAACAACATTCGAGGGTTCGAACCGGTATCTCCAAGGAACAGAACATGTCTACCGTATTCTGCCACAATTTTTCATACCATTGACTGCTATCTTCCGGCTTACACACCACAATCATCTCTTGTTTTTCAAATTGATGGATGCGATATACACCCCGTTCTTCTATTCCATGGGCTCCTTTTTCTTTGCGAAAACAAGGNGAGTAGCTGGTTAAGGTTTGCGGCAATTGCTCCTCGCTAAGATGACTGTCCATGAACTTTCCAATCATGGAATGCTCACTGGTACCAATCAAATACAAATCCTCTCCCTCTACCTTGTACATCATCGCATCCATTTCGGCAAAACTCATAACCCCGGTAACGACTTCTCCGCGGATAAGGTATGGCGGAATGCAGTAGGTAAATCCGCGATCTATCATAAAATCTCTGGCATAAGAAATCACCGCCGAATGGAGTCTGGCAATATCGCCCATTAGATAGTAAAACCCATTCCCCGCTACTCGTCTTGCGCTTTCCAAGTCGATACCGCTAAAACGCTCCATAATCTCCACATGATAGGGAATTTCGAACTCCGCCCGGGTAGCTTCTCCATAACGATTTACTTCTACATTCTCACTATCATCCCTGCCGATGGGTACGGTAGGATCGATGATGTTTGGAAGGGTTAATAGAATCTCTCTGATACGTCCTTCTATCTCCCGTTCGGTTTCTTTAAGTGATTCCACCAATTCCGCATTGGCGGTCACCTTGCTCTTTAATACTTCTGCCTCTTCTTTCTTCCCTTGCGCCATCATCCCGCCAATTTGCTTGGAAATTTTATTCCGCTCAGCTTGTAGCGTCTGAAGTTCTTGCTTTGTATCGCGATTTTTAATGTCCAATTCCAATAACTCATCTACTAAAATGAGTTTTTCATCTTGGAATTTCTTTTTGATGTTTTCCTTAACCGCCTCTGGGTTTACTCTGATAAATCTTATATCTAACATTTTCTACCTCATTTCTTTGCTTGTAATATCATACGCACATCATATGCCTCTTGGAAGATAGCCCGTTCCAACGATTCAGTTTCTTCTTCTGCCAAAGCAATATAGCTTTCGCCCTTTACAATTTCCTTTAAGTAGGTATAACAGCCATCTCGACTATGCATGACATTCATAATCCAGCCGCTGTTTTTTTCATCTAACATGGTCAAGGCAAAGCTAAGCTTTCCGCCCATCTCCAAAAACGCATCATACTTAACAATCCCTATTTTTTGATAGTGGGCGGTCATTCTCCTGGTAACATCCTTAATATCGAGATGGTTCTTTCTCGCTAAGCGGGAAATGTCTTCCATCTCGGCGAATTTAGCAGACAACATCTGTTCTAGGTTTCGACCGTCTCTTCCTCGCATAAAGGCACGATAAGATTGTCGTAGTTTTTTGTATTTTAGGGTAATACTAATTGTTATTATTAGCAATATTATCTGGGTAATGCCCAGAACAACTACAACATCCGCGATTTCCATTCCCATTCCTGTTAATATTCCTGCACCCATCTTTGTACCCTATCTTTCCGGAATGGAAAGGATTAAGTCGTAGATTCTCTCTAATTCTTCTTCCGAATAATACTCTATTTCTATCTTCCCTTTTCCACTTCCTTTTGCATTAACATTAACCTTTGTTCCGATAATCATTTTCAAGCGATTTTCCAATTCTTCATATAGGAACGTACGTTCTTCTTTGTCCTTTTTCTCCTCTTTCTTTGACGCTTTCAAGCTCTTAACTAATTTTTCTGTTTCACGTACACTAAGCTTTTCGTCAAAAATCTTATTTGCCAGCAGATACTGCTGCTCTTCATCCGGTACCGCCAGAAGTGCTCGCGCATGTCCGGTGGAAATCATATCATCAATGACCATTCGTTGCACTTTATCACTTAATTTCAACAAACGCATGGCATTGGTTACAGCCGTTCTACTCTTTGACACTCGTTCAGCAACTTCGTCCTGCTTTAAGTTGAACTCCTCTAATAATCGTTTTAGGGCAGCGCCTTCTTCAATTGGATTCAAATTTTCTCTTTGAATATTTTCAATCAAAGAGATAACTAGTAGTTCTTGGTCTGTATAACTTTTGATTATCACCGGTATTTCCTTTAATCCTGCTAATTTCGCTGCTCGCCATCTTCGTTCGCCGGCTACAATCTCGTAGTAATTGCTCTTTTTATGCACTAATAAAGGTTGCAGTACGCCATATTGCTTAATCGAATCGGATAGCTCTAAAAGCGAATCCTCGTCAAACTCTTTCCTTGGTTGTCCTCGATTTGGCTCTACATCATTTATTTTCAATAATATTTCGCCGGTAGAAGAGGCAGATGATATTTCTTCTTTCTCTACTTTCTCTACTTTCACTTCCTTCTTCTCTTCTGCTTCCTTTTTTATGGTCTCCTTTTTGTTTGGAATCAAACTATCTAATCCTTTGCCCAGACCCTTTCTATTTACTGCCATATCTCTCCTCACCCTTTCTAATTACTTCCTCTGCTAACAAACGATAGCTTTCTGCGCCGGTTGACTTTGGATCATATATGTTGATTGGCATACCAAAGCTTGGTGCTTCCGCCAATCGAATATTTCTCGGAATAATAGTATCATAAATGTTTTGTTCTAAATTTTCTCTCACATTTTCTACCACTTGCAGAGAAAGGTTTGTTCTCGCATCATACATAGTAAAGAGAATGCCCTCTATCTCCAGTTCTGAGTTCAATCTATCCTTGACTAACTCTATCGTGTGTATCAGTTGGCTTAGCCCCTCTATAGCGTAGTATTCGCATTGAATCGGAACCAGCACCGCGTCGGCTGTAGTCATTGCATTAAGCGTTAACATGCTCAAGGCGGGAGGACAATCAATGATAATATAATCGTAGTCTTTTTTTATCTTGGCAACTTCTTGCGAAACAATATACTCTTTATTTTCAACACCAAACAATTCTATCTCGGCCGCCGACAGATTAATGTTAGAAGGCAAAACGTCTACGTTTTCAATCGCTTCTCTAATAATACAATCTTCGATCTTCGCCTCTCCTATTATCACTTCATAGATGGAGTTCTCAACCTCGTTTTTGTCAACACCAAGCCCGCTGGTCATGTTTCCTTGTGGATCAATGTCCAACGCCAGTATCTTTTTCCCTAGGGAGGCAAGTGCTGCGGCTAGATTGATGGCCGTTGTGGTTTTACCCACGCCTCCTTTTTGATTGGTTATCGCTATGATTCTGCCCATGATATGCTCCTTCCTGATTGACATGTTCTATTATAACACAACTAAGGAGTACATTCTAGTTCAAATGTTTCACGTGAAACATTTTTTTGTTTATAGGGGATTTCTTTGTGGTCTTCTATTAATAAAAAACCGTTCTACAAGGGAAGCGCACGTTTCGGCAAATGCAATTATCACAAAATGAACAAAGAGTTTCGCCTGCGAAGCTCTGCGTGCGCGGCGCTCGGAGAGTTTTACTTGACACGGAATTTCGGAGAAATTTCTTACCAAGATTCGGGTGTCGGAAGGGTCGGGCAGTAGCAGGAGCACATTTCTATGCATTTGCAGGAGTGTTAGAACCACTTGGATGTCGGTAATTTTCTATAAATGCATGAAAACGACAGTTTTCGAAGATAGAACTTGTTCTATCGCATGAGCGTAGTGAGTTTTGTTTTCATGCATTTCACGGAGGTATAACTGCAAAACAGCCCAACCGCATGTCAAAGAAAATCTGACTTCGAAGTTCTTTAGTACTTTTTAGCAGTTCTGCACTTCGAATCCGCACATAAATTTACCTGTAGCCACTGCCCGACCCTTTTTTGACACCCGAATCTTATTAAGCAAAAAACTTGAGCCATTAACGCTCAGACACCGCAGGCGCGAAGACGAGCCCAACTCCAAGAAAGTCGAGCCGAGCGCGGTGGCATGATAAGCTAGGTTCTTCTATTGTACGCAACTCTTTTTGAGAGTTTTTTCTTCATCTTCTTTCGCAGTCCTTTTTCATCTGAGATCTTCACGCTCCGAACTCTATATTGTCAGCTTATGTTTCACGTGAAACATCTCTCAAAACTTTCTCGTTTTGTGCTTCCTTTGCTACGCTCGCTGTAGTATAATATAGGTAACTGTTCAGGAAACTCTATTTCACGAAAGAAAGCGCGAACGCCGGGAAGATTGAATATTGTCTGGCGTTCAGCCCCTCGGGCGATACCCGTTGGGTAAGCATCCGAGAAAAGCGTCGCTTTTAAGGGCACTTGTATAGCGTAATCTGATTACCTTTATGATTTAACGCAGGAAGTTCGTAACGGACTTATCATAATTGGAGCGTCTTTTGCTCCGTAAATCTGATAATAGAGTTACCGAAATGGTTCCCATAATGTTACTTATGAAAAGTTCGCAACGGATTTATCATAAAATGAACGTCTTTTGCTTCACAGACCCGATTATAGGGTTGCGAAGTGATTCCTATAGTACAAGTAATTGAATGGCTTTGCGATAACCATGTATTGTCGCTTGTATTCATGAAAGAAGGTGGAAAAGTGAGTTGGAGAAAAATAATCTTAGCTGTTCTAGTATCGGGAGGCGTCAAATTCGGATTGTTTCATATAATTAATAGAGTCATTAACCACATTGCTCTTAGTAGTAATGAGCTGAAAGAGACAAAAGAGTCGTGTTATTATGATTGGAGATTTGGACGGATTTTCTTTGAAAAGAGAGGCCGAGGCAAACCCGTTTTACTGATTCATGACCTGAATGTGAGTAGTTCTTCCTACGAATGGAAGAACGTAATAAATGCTCTTTCACAAACAAACACTGTTTATACTCTTGATTTGTTGGGTTGTGGACGCTCAGACAAACCCAACCTTACGTATACCAATTTTTTATACGTGCAACTTCTCTCTGACTTCATTAAAAATGTGATTTCTAGCAAAGTAGATGTAATCGCAACCGGGGAATCCGGTGCTTTCACGCTTGCTGCCGCCTCTTTTGAGAGCGCACTCATTAATCATATTATGTTGATAAATCCAAGGGACTTTTATTCTCTCGCTAAAGTTCCCACTAAATGGACCAAAGCACTGCGCTTTGTCATTAACACACCTATTGCCGGGACTTTGCTCTACAATATCTTTATAAACGCCGGTACAATTAAAAGAAAATTCAACACCACTTATTTTTATCATGCCGAGCAAGTAACAAAGGAAATAGTTGCGTCTTATTTTATGGCGTCACAGCTCGACAAAACACGTTCAAAGTACCTATATTCCAGCTTACTTTCTAGGTATACGAACGCAAATATTATTCATAATCTCAAAAACATAACAAACAGTGTTTTTATTATAGTAGGAAATGGCGATCCGAAAAGCCGAATTGTTGCAAGTCAATACAATAATAAATTACCTTCCATCGAGATTGTTGACCTTGATAATGCAAAAATGTTACCTCAATTGGAGATTCCGGAAGAATTCTTAGAGCAAGTTCGAATACTTTTTGAGACTTCCTGATATTGAAGGCTTCGGTATGTAGTTTAATCTTCGAAAAGAAGGTGATAATGCTGAAAAAAAGGAAGAGAAGTCGCAAAACAATCGCGACTTCTCTTCCTTTTTTGATGCGCTTTTTGATACTATGCAATACCACTCTAAAACAAATGCTAACACATGACTATGAGCAAATCACTTTAGTGGTCGTTTCTCCGGTATTCCTGCTTTCCTAGGGTATTTCTCAGGAGTTGCATTGACCTTCTCAATTATCACTAAAGCTCTATCTTCTTTACTTTCCGGTAGTTGAAAGGTCATTACCTCTTTCAACTCACCGCCCAGCTCCTCCCATGTACGTTTTGCTTTATCCACTTCATCATCCACCTGTTTCCCTTTGTAAGAAACAAATTTACCGCCGTTTCGCACAAAAGGCAAACAATACTCGCTTAAAGTGGATAGATTGGATACTGCTCGTGATACACACAAGTCAAACTGCTCGCGATATCTTTCATCCTTGCCAAGGTTTTCCGCCCTTTCATGGATTGCAACAATATCCTGCAATTGCAAAGTGTTAATTACTTCCTTCAAGAAGGAAATTCGTTTTTCCAATGAATCAACCAAGACTACCTGCAAATGAGGAAAAACTATTTTGAGAGGAATCCCCGGAAAGCCTGCTCCTGTGCCAATATCGATCAAAGTCGTACACTTTTCCATGTCAATCGCTTTTACAATAGTCAGGCTATCCACAAAGTGCTTCTCTATCACTTCATCATATGCCGTAATTGCGGTTAAGTTCATCTTTTCATTCCAGGAGAGGAGCAATCCATAGTATTTTTCGAACAAATGTTCTGTCTCTGGGTTTTGTCTCTTTCCTGGTTCATTTAAATGCGCTGCAAGATTGCTCTCCATCAATTAGCACCTCTCTAGCTAATTAAATTTTTTTATATCATCTCTGTATCTTTAGTTACATTTTCGGTATACTCTGATATGCTTGGAAAAAATCGGCGGTGAAAAGCTCTTATTTCCGAAAAGCCCCGATGGTAGATTACGCTGTACTAGCAACGTATGATAGTAAACATCCTGATGTTTGAACCATTACCTCTGATGTCAAATATCAGTACGCAGCAGCAATCATCAAAGTAGACTCTTCCACTTATATTCCGGTTATTGGCGTTTTCACTCAGCACTATCCTGATGTCGCCAATGACAAGTGTTAACGTCGCGTTATTGTTGCCACTGAACACTAGTTGACTGTTATTTAAACCGTTTTCAATGATTTCCGGAATCAGAGCATATAGCGCGTTTGCCATGGAGTCAAAGTTAGGCTCAACGTAATAACGGGTTTCATATTTCGGACAAAGCTCGTGTTTACAATCAAAACGTGTGAATCCATATTTCGTACAAGTCGGATCGATAACAATACCTTCCTCAACCCATGTACACTCTGAGTGACATTCGCTACAAACCCAATCGCTTCCACAGCCCATTGCGCGAAGTCTCAGGTACTGGAATTCCATTGTACTTGTATGTACATTTCGTCCGACCGCAATTGAGATGTCGCCGGTTGCCCACCTTGCCATGTTGGTGATTCCTCTCCGATCCCGTGGAAGAGCTCTTCCATTTTCATCATTAAATGGGCTGGTAAGGTCAAATGTATATACACCGATTACGCCGGCACCTGCGAACGCTCTTTCCATTCTAACTGCTTCCGAACCGCCATCCCACCAGTTACCTGAAGTGGGGTACCAGGCAAGTGGCCTGTCTTGTGATATTACAACACCTACCGGACCGTCTTGATTGGCACCACTTTGGGCAGTTACCCTAAGAGCTACTTCAAACATATCAAAATTTCCTAGTTTGGCGTCTCCGAGCGGTAAGCTAAAGATAATACCACCGCCGTGATTGGTAAAACGTCTTTCAAGGAAGCCGGCGTCATTAACTACTCCTACATTGGCACCTTGGTTCCAACCGAGCGATTGTCTAGGAGCACCCATACGCTCAGGAGATGTGAAGTCGATTACGACACAGTTAACTTCCGCGTAAGGATCGATTGGCGGTACTCCCGGGTCACAACAGAGACCATCGGCAGTATGTGGACACCATTCTTCGCAGTCTGATCCGTCGCCGTCACCGTTACAGCAGGGTTGGATTCGGGCGTACATTTCTGCATTCTCCGGAGACGCGAAAGGAGTTTGATGCATATGCCATACATTAAAATTAAGGCTGTTGAGATAATTTACTACGGCGGCGCTTGATACACCTCCCCCGCCGGGCGGCGTAAAGTATGGAGCAAGATTGATATAGCCATAATCATGAAGCTCATGACGATTTTCGGCGGCGATTCTGCCTTCCACCCAATCGAGTGTCGCCTTAATTACAATTGAGGCTTCTCTGTCTACACCGTGGGCTTGTCTCGTAACTCTGGCACCGAGGTTGTTAGGTACACCCGCGAGTTCAAATGCCGGTAGCGCGTGATCGATCATTTGCTGGATACCGGGGACTCCGTTTGTACTTTCCATCGCGATACCTGTTGCGGGCATGAAGAACTTACCACCGTCTGCTCTTGCAAACATGGCTGCGACAAAGTGGATATCAACAGGTGCAAAATCAGCATTTAAATCAGGTATGTTTCGATAGTGACCCCCATAGTTACCATCCCAGCCTGCGTGTCCACCCCATGATTCAGCGAGACCAATCGGCCCCCACATGCCGCCGGGCAACGCGAATGTGCCGGGGGAGCCTTCAAGTGTTGAGGGACCGGAGAACATATTCCATACTGAACCGCCGGAGATTTGACGATACATATTGGCAGCACCTGTACCACCTGCGCCGGGATAACTCATCCAAACGCTTTCCGCCATCGCTCCCATACATGCCGCACGCTTTCCTGCTGTGGACGCGCCTGATACAACAACTCTATAGGGGTTGATATTTAGTCTATTTTCACCGTAAAACTCGGCTCGAAGACCAAGAATTGCCATCTCCGTATTATATGCGGCAATACCATATGCACCCAGGTTTCTGTCCCACTGGGTGTTGATGCGGGTACCCCAGAGCGCGTCATGTGCGGCGCGTCCGGTAAGAACTCCTGCTGTAGCGTAACCCATATTTTGCCAGAAAGCCGCATCAAGGGCGCCAAATATAATCGGCCAGCCTTCTTCGGGCATCAGATGACTCATTGCCGCCGGGGGATACGTAATAGTAATGTTACCGATTGATATGGGAGCTTCCCGGTTAAGGTTTCCTCCACTAACCGAAACATTAATTGTATTTGGGCCACCTCCGGGTTGACCTGTTCCGCCTACTGTATGCGAATGATACTGCTTTGGACATATTGGTACTATGCCGTACATGTAGAACTCCAACATGCGACGTATTTCGATTCTGCGAGCTTCCCATTCCTGCGGCGTTTCAACAGGTCTCCCGTCCCAGAATGTAAGGAGATCAGGAATCAAGGATTGTCTTGTTAGGTCATCGGGTTGTGTAAAATCAGAAAAGTTTGCGATTCTGATCCCGTTAACATAGTCAACAACACAAGAGGGGCAACACCATTCTTCTCCTAGGGCTGCTTCCCCTTCCGCCATTGCGGTTAAAGGAAACGTGCTTATTAACATTATTAAACTGATTAAAATTGACAAGATCTTTTTTTTATTTGATAGCATAGATTTTAATCCTCCTAGTATAATTTGATAAAAGCGACAAAAGGTCATATTTTCATGCTTGCATGAAAAATAATGACTTTAGGTCGCCAAAAACATGAGGAAGTAGTCCGCTTAGGACGGATTCCGAATGTTTTTGAGGATTGCGGGAGCATGCAATGCGAAGCAATCCGTTGTATCAGTAAGAGTCAAAAGGTCATTATTTCATGCTTGCATGAAAATTAATGACTTTGGAACTCGCAAAACACCCGGTGCGCAGTCCGCTTAGGACGGATTCCGAATGTTTTTGAGGATTGCGGGAGCATGCAATGCGAAGCAATCCGTTGTATCTGCAAGAGTCAAAAGGTCATTATTTCATGCTTGCATGAAAATTAATGACTTTGGGACTCGCAAATTACCTTTTGACGCTTACATCATAATTTAAAGTTACAATTGATTTAAAATCTTTGACCGGGTACAGTTCTATACCTTAAGTATGGCTATCTCCTTGAGATCCGGGCTGTTGTCGCTTGTTCATCACTACCGAGTAATACTTATCGTCATAGAACTATGAGTTTTCCTTGGTTTTCCTTGGTTTTCCTTGGTTTTCCTTGGTTTCCTTAGTTTCCTTGGTTTTCTTAATTTTCTTGATTGCCTTTGTTTCCTTGGTTTGCGTTGTTCCTAGGTTCTCTTCATTCACCCCCCTCTCATCGTAGAGCACTCTCGAAAACTCCCTTGCACGCATCTTTGTGGCTGCTTTTCCGAGAGTACTCATGGTATTGTTCTTGAGTACTCTTGTCATCCACTGTTGCTAATTTTATAAATACCTGTAAAACATAGATTTCGTTCCTACAGATAGATACCAATATTTTCCATCAAAAGAAACTCTACCACAAGCATCCTTTACCGCTTATTTTGCAATATTCTTGGACACTTCCCTGCTCTCTAAGTGAATCAGTAGGACGGAAATGTCGGCCGGTGTTACCCCGGCGATTCGGGCGGCTTGGCCGATAGAATGAGGGCGAATTGTCTCTAACTTTTGTCTTGCTTCTTCTTTTAAACTGTACACTTCTTGGTAGCAAATGTCTTCCGGTATTTTTTTGCTCTCAAGTTTTTTAAACTGCTCTACCTGACGCAGTTGACGTTTAATATATCCATCATACTTTACTTGAATGTTAACCTGTTCTGCTACGTCCTCGCTTAGGCATTCTCGTCCGTAATCTATGGGTGCTAAGCTTTCATAAGAAAGCTCCGGGCGGCGAATCAGTTCCCCTAACGTAGTTCCGGAGATTAGAGGCGTACTCCCATAGGCCGCAAGTAAGTCCTGTACCTCTTTGGAGGTGCCGATATTCACTTGGTGGACTCTTTTTATCTCCTTTTCAATCTGAGAAATCTTATCCAACAGCTTCCGGTAGCGAGCTTCATCTATCAATCCGATTTCATAACCTAGCTTGGTCAGTCGCTGATCCGCATTATCTTGACGCAAAAGTAAGCGATACTCGGCCCTAGAGGTCATCATGCGATAAGGTTCGTTGCATTCCTTAGTCACCAAATCATCTATCAGAACTCCAATATAAGCCTCTGAACGGTCAATCACAAGCTCTGCTTTGCCTTGTAGTTTTCTGGCCCCGTTAATCCCGGCGATAAGCCCTTGCGCGGCTGCTTCCTCATATCCTGAGCTACCATTAAACTGTCCGCCACTATATAATCCCTCTATCTGCTTAAACTCCAAGGTACTCTTCAACTGCCTGGCATCCATACAGTCGTATTCAATGGCATAAGCATTTCGCACGATTTTCGCCTGCTCCAAACCGGCAACACTGCGATACATTTCATACTGCACATCTTCCGGCAGAGAACTAGACATACCCCCAACGTATACCTCATTTGTATCAAGTCCTTCCGGTTCAATGAAGACTTGATGGCGATTTTTATCTTCAAACCGTACTACCTTATCCTCAATGGAGGGACAATATCTCGCTCCCGTGCCTTCGATTCGACCGGAAAATAGAGGTGAACGATTTAAATTTTTGCGAATAATCTGATGGGTTTTTTCATTGGTATAAGTTAACCAACAAGAAATCTGTTCTTTTTGAATCTTAGCCGGATCTGTGGCAAAAGAAAACGGTACGATTCTTTCATCTCCCTTTTGCTCCTCCATTTTGCTATAATCAATGGAACTACCATCTATTCTGGCGGGGGTACCGGTTTTAAAGCGATACATTTTAATGCCCAATTGACGTAAGTTTTCACTCAGATGATTTGCCGCTTGCAGACCGTCGGGTCCCGTTTCAATGCTTACATCTCCATACACGCACCTTGATTTTAAATAGGTGCCGGAACAAAGAATAACCACCTTACAACGATAGACCGCGCCGGAATAGGTTTTTACTCCCGTTACCTGTCCTTCTTCTGCCAATACTTCCGTTACTTCCATCTGCTTAATTTCCAAATTTTCTTGCTGTTGTACCACTTTTCGCATGGCTTTTGAGTAAGCATCCTTATCTGCCTGGGCTCGTAAGGAGTGAACGGCCGGCCCTTTAGAGCGATTTAACATCTTTGATTGGATAAAGGTTTGGTCAATAACCTTTCCCATTTCCCCCCCTAAAGCATCAATTTCTTTCACCAGATGTCCTTTGGAACTACCACCAATGTTAGGGTTACAAGCCATCAGGGCAATTGCTTCTACACTTAAGGTAAACATGAGTGTTTGGCATCCTAAGCGAGCGGCTGCCAAGGCTGCTTCCACCCCGGCGTGGCCGCCACCGATCACAATAACATCGTAATAATCCCTATTTTCCCACACAGAACCTGCTGAATATTTCATTGATTAAATCTTCTCCTATGGATTCTCCGGTAATATGGCCTAAGGCTTCGTAAGCATCCATTAAATCAATAGAATAGAAGTCCTCAGGTAATTGATTGGTGATACTATCCACAACCTTTTTTAAACTCTGATACGCCTGAGACAGAGCATTTTTTTGCCTTGCAGAAGAAACAAAAACCTCTTCATTGAAAGAAAAATCTTTCTTTAAAAACATTTTTCTTAACGTTTTGTTGAATTCTTCGATTCCTTCTTCTTCTTTTGCCGATACATCTATCATCGGAATGGTCTTCGTCAACAAATTCAACCCTCCGCCTTCGCGACCCTTAGAGGCGAGGGACTTGCTTTGATGGTTAAATTCATCGTCTGAGTTTTTTTGAGAAAATTCTTCTTGAAGCATTTCATTAGAATGATATTGAGAAAATGCTTCTTGTAACATTTCCTTCGATACCATTGTAATAAGATCGCTCTTATTAAGTAGCACGATGAGTTTTTTCTGAGATACCAACTGCCATATCTTTTGATCATCTTCATCCAGCGGTCTGGAAGCGTCCACTACATAGATAATTAAATCCGCGTTTTCCACATACTCTTTCGTTTTGTCCACACCCAGTTGCTCAATTCGATTGTCGGTTTCTCTGATTCCTGCCGTGTCGATAACCTGTAAGCTTAAACCATCTAAATAAATCTGCTCTTCCAGAGCATCTCTCGTGGTTCCGGCAATCTCTGTTACAATCGCTCGTTCCTTGCCGGCTAAAACATTCAACAACGTGGATTTTCCCACATTAGGTTTTCCGACAATGACCGTTTGAATCCCCTCTTTTAATACCCTGCCATTGTCTGCCGAATCAATCAGTCTTTTTAGAGATTGTATCAACTCTTTTACTTCTTCATATAACTTTTCCCCATATCCGTCCACACTAATATGCTCCGGGTCATCTAAGGCTGTTTCAATAAAGGCCGTATGGTAGATGATTTTATCACGAATCTCTTTAATTTTCCCTTTTACACTTCCTTTTAGCTGACTAAGAGAACTTTTTAAGGCGTACTCGTTTTGCGCTTGAATAACATCTATAACCGCTTCTGCTTGGGATAAATCCATCTTCCCATTTAAAAAAGCTCTTTTGGTAAACTCTCCCGGCATCGCCGCTCTAACTCCGGTTTTTAACACTACTTCCAAGACCTTCGTTACCACAAAAGTACCCCCATGACAATGAATCTCCACCGTATCCTCTCCGGTAAAGGTTCGCGGGGCTCGTAATATGGAAACTAAGACCTCATCCACCATCTCCCCATCATTCACAATATGCCCATAATGAATGGTGTGGCTTGGTTCTTTGGATAAGAGTTTTTTCCCTTGATAGATTTGGTCGATTACCGAAAATGAATCCGCTCCGGTAATTCGAATAATGCCAATCCCCGAATGAGACATGCCGGTGGAAATGGCAGCGATGGTATCTAAAGTCATTTTAATCCCCATTCTTGCGCTGTTTGCATCTTCAGATGCAGCGCATAAAAGTTTGGCGCAAGCACAAACTTGGGTGTGAAAAATCTATTTTTCACACT
>JGI20163J15578_10000741_pt1 | contig 13471 bp, 6 predicted proteins | sample TergutCu122P1_FD_15578 | JGI IMG/M metagenome (IMG submission 15578)
GTAAGCGAGGAGGCTAAAGCCCGCTAGAGGGCTGTAAAATACAACCCCCATTGGGGGTTGTAGCGCCAGGAGAAAAAAAAACCAGGCGTAAATGGAGGCCGCAACGCGAAGTTTTCATACTCACGTACAATTGCAGTTCATTGACAATAAGAACTGACTGTACGTAGACTGAGGGGAGGAAGAGGCCTTGATAATTCAGAAGTGCAGTTGACAGTGGGGAGATGTTTGTTGTACCGATAGTGACAGTGGGAGGTAATTTAGACCGAAACACGACAGGGTCGGGGAGATTAGGGGTATAGCTCTACCCATACATTCTGCTGTACAGTTATACCAGCATGCACTGTATTACTGTTTAACCCAATCATTCCCACTGCTGTGTATTGCCATATGTTTATCACTACTCCTGTAACTGTACAGTTCCAGTCACCTGCCATCGGAACAGTTCTAACAATTCTGTACCGCTCATGTTCACTGCGATAGCAGAGCGGCCTGCAGTGCGGGGTTGGGCAATGAAGGGGACTGGCAGTGGTGAGACCGTCAGTTGATGGCGAATTGTTTGTACTGTATTTGCAACATTACGTTGAGTTACGCAGACACTCTCTGAAGCTGGGCTACCGTTTAAACTAATAGACCGACGTTTCGCCTTCACCTGGAGTCTCGTTGCGGTTTAAACTAAGTGACTGAAATTTTGTTTTCATCTGGCTACATGCTGCCGTTTAATCTAAGCGACCGACATTTCGTCTTCATCTGGCGTCACGCTGCAGTTTAAATTAATCGCGGGACGTTTCGTCTTCCCCCGATTCACGCTGCAGTAAAACTAATCGAACGATGCTCCTTTTCCACATGGCGTTAGGCTGCATTTTAAATTAAGCGATAGATGTTTCTTTTCCACCTGCCTACGCTGCAGTTTTTGAAGGAAGTAACCGACGTTTCGTTTTCAACTGGCGATAATCTGTATTTAAAAATAATCGACTGACGTTACGTCTTCACCTGGTGTTAAGCTGTATTTTAAACTAAGCGGTCGACGTTTCGTATTCACCTGATCCACTCTGATGTTTAAACTAATCGAACTACATGTCGTTTTCACCTGGCCTCATGCTGCATTTTAAACTAAGCGAACGACGTTTCGTCTCAACCCGGCGTTACACTGCTGTTTAAATATACCCTCTGCTCTACGTTTTTAGGGAGAAAAATTCAATACTGCTGGGAAAGGCGAGATATGTATACAGAACTGTGGCGGAAAGTTTAATAAACGAAGCCTGCCCGATGGTCATTTGTAAATGGGAGGATAATATTAAAGCGGATCGTTCGGTGGAAGAACGTTAACAGGATTCATCTGACTGCGGACATGAACCGCTGTGGAACGCTTACACATACAAACAATAACNCCCTCTCTTGTTCCACGCAGTGCAGAACGGCTGTCTCAGCTGACTGAACGGCAACTAACTGTTCGAGGCGGACTGCATGATTTGGTTATTTGTGTCCTTTAGGCAACATGGCTACAGTTTGTTACTTGATACACGTGGGGCGGTGGCCTTGAACAGTCGTGCCAGTTCCGATGTGTGACGTAATGACAGGCAGCACTGCCAATATCTGTATGGAGTTACAGGTGACGTCATCACACAGCCTATCAATGTACCGTAACAGCGTATTGCTGTGTTTCGCAACTTTATGTATTTTCTGTTGTTGTCTTTGTGACGTATTGCATGTGATATCGAATTTTCACCTGTAGGTGCCTCTGCAGTAAATGAAAGCATGTAGCTTTTCTACAAACTGACAATCACTGCATCGATCCCTTGAAATGGTAGCTGTGCTTAACCAAAACAACTTTCTCTTCAGAGATTTACTGACGTTTCAAGTAGGTCCGTCTTCTGTTTAGTTCAGCGCAACTCTTTAAAACAGAAAATGACATGAATTACATATAAATATCCAGTCCGTACCACGCAGTAGACACACTCCGTTTCTGTTATACAAACCAGTCAGTTAATGTTGTATGGGGAAATAATGGCTGTTTGTTCTAAGATCCCCACAAAACACATAAATACACTGTGGGCACAACGTAGAATTCTTCAATGTTAAACTGGTGGTAAAGTTAGTGACCACTGGGCTGTAAAGGGTTAAATCTCGTTTATAAAATCAGTAAGTTAATGTTGTGTAGGGAAATAAACGTTGTTTGTTCTTGAACGTTTAACGTGGTGGTACATAAAATGATTTTATTTCTAATGTCATGCACTTTGCCAACGTAACATACACTCTTTTTCCCTACGTTTCCAATCTCGGGGAACGGAAGTAAGGAGATACGCAGCGAAACGTGAAGAAATGTAAACGTGTTGTCAAGCGTATTCCGCTGCTGTCTAAGGCTTACCGCCATCTGTGCAACACCAGCAGTACTACTGTGCACTGTCAGCTATTAGCCTCCGTACAGCTAACCGCTGGCAATGTGCGCCACAACACAGAGAGATGTTTTAATGTCAGGTGGTTGCGTCTTCACTCAGTCCTCCTGGCGTCGCCTGTGCTAACTGCCCAGTTTGGAGCTCCAGCCACCCTCACCCTCAAAAGCCGTTTTTAATTACATAAAAGTCACGATATCTGCAGACTTCGATTGTTAGTGGCCGCCCATTTAATAACTTTTGAACTGACAGTGTGTTGAGGTAGAGAAATTAAGATCTGCCCAATCAATCAAGCTGTCTATGGTGCTGATATCAAATCATATGCACACAGTTTGTATTTAGAGCCAACACAGTCACGTGATGAATGTGGACGCACTGTGTCTACACGAACAACACTTCCCGATAGGAGGAGCCAAAGCAGATATTTTTCAAATGCCAGTACCGTCACACCTGGGAAACCTTCACCATGACTTTGCTGAAGGCTGGAGTTCTCAGCAATACAGCGGCATGTCACGTGACTTCTGAAGGAGTGCAGCTATACCGATCGCTGGGTGGAGAGTGGGAGTTTTTTATTGTTTCACCGTGCATTTTAATTCACTGAATATTATGTACCAAATAATCCACTTGTGTTTATAATAATATATTAGTCTAAAATGTTAACAATGAAACACTTAAAACACCCCACATGTTTCGATTATTATTCAGATCATTTTCAGGGATTTCGTACGTTCCTTTATAAAGTCACTGAAATTATAATTATAAAAGGTCAATTGTGGTGATGCAGCAGCATAACTGTAAACGAATTTTTGGAAAGCATTTATTAATCCGTGTAAAATATGTAATAATAACCAATGCTTTTCCACAATCAATTTACCGTTAAGCTCCCGCATCACCACAATGATCTTTTACAATCTTTAATTCAATAACTTTAAAAAGGAACCTACCTAAATCCCTGAAGATGACCTGAGTAATGATCGAAATATTTTGGAGTATTTTTAAGTGTTTTAATATTAATATTTTTACTAACATATTATTATTATATATAGAAGTGCATTAGTTGGTGTGTAATATTCACTGGAGAGTCGAAGTAATCAATTCTATCCCCATTGCTGTATTCACTGACTATTCCCGCTGTACACTCAACCAGTGGGAAGGAAGTGCTGAGGAAAATGTTGGAGATGAATGTTACAGAGATCCGTCAGCTGGCAACAGCCATCTCGTCACATCGAATCGAGGAAGATATAGACACCTTTATTTAGGTACACAGTTCCAGAGTAGAGCACGCTCGAATGAAGGAGTGGATAGCCCTTGGACTGATCGTCGTAGTAGTGGTTCTTTTCCTGTTATTATTGTACTTTTTTTCCAACCCCCAATTTGGTATATACCTGAAGTTTTGCAAATGTGGGAAAACACTTGGTGAACCACTCAGAACACTCCTACAACTAAGCCTTCCACTTCGCACCAATTTCCAAGCACAATTGTTCCGAGAAATCGTCGCAGCAAGTACGCCATTCCACCTACGTACTGCCGTCAACGTGAACCATACGCACTACTCCCAAAGAGCAGAAACACCCGTGCGCGCACACTGCGTGGTGGTTAAATATTTTAGTGTTCAATAGTTTTTTGGTTTACTCAATTTTGTGTTTGTTATCTTAATAGAGTTCTCCACATTAAATAGCAATTGTAATGCAGGTGATGAAGAAATATTAATAGGCGACTGATGTGCTGGCCAGTGAAGTGATTTATTGGACGCCACACCCGCACTGACGCAGACCGGTGCAGGCAAGTTCAGACGCAGTTTTATGGTGGACGGATAACGCTCTAGCTTGATAACCCAAAGTCAGTGATCATAGAGTTGAACAGAAAAATGTTGAACGGAATCCAAGCCCCAGTAAAAACATTGATTCCTTGAAGGAATGTGTAGTTTTGATATATTTCATTGTGTTGTTGTACAATAGAAATTGTATAACCCAACACTACACGAGTTTCTTCCCAGAACACGTGGCAAAATGAATCCACTGCCTGAGTATTCTGAAGGGCTGGTTCTTTTCCCGAAACCAACCCGGGGAAAGTACACACAGCATTGTTATTGTAACACCAACACAAGTCACCTTCCAGACTGCGTCAATAGTTCGCTATAAGAATGATTTTGTAATTGTGGTGAAGTTTGAAGGATGCAAGCTATGTGTCAACCCAATCACTAGTACAAAGAAACCGAGGCAATTAAGTGAAGATTTGAGGTACCAAATGTAAGTTAAGTGGAGGGTGATCAGTAATGAATGATTGGGGGTAACATGTTTTTCTTTTCATTTGATTTTATTTCTTTTTGTATCATACTGTACATATGTCGTCTCGCTATTGTGTTAGCACAAAAGCACTGGAGAAGCTTATTCATAACAACACAGTATGCTGCTGCACCACTGCAGAGTTCATAACGACGTATTGTTACCGAACATTTTGAAAATTTTAACTACATCTAGACTCAATTAAGAGCTCCCTGATGATGGTCACAGACCGAAACATGTAGGGGCATTTGAGTGTAACTTTTAAGTGAATTTTAGTGCTGTGTAAGACTAATAAATAAGGGCATTAGTTGGTAAACAAAAACATTTAAACCTTCATTGGGGTAGCAATTTACCGTTTTCTGCCCAGCTTCTAGTATTAAGCAGTACTGCTCCACATTGCAATAGGGTTTTAGCATGTAGGAATATTTCTGTCAAGGCCTTTAAAATGTCTTGTTCAGAGTGTGGATGTGACATTTTTCCTTAACCCTGCGTTGCTAAACAGGAGTGTCTTTGGTTTACTGACGGTCGTCGAGTTAACACTGCAGAGGGATATCACCTCAGTGGCTCACCGCAGAAGATTTTTGTTGTAAATTTTATTTTATTATTATGACATGACAATAAGCCTGTTGGCAGGTAAGCTGTTGTGAAATGGATATATTGGAATTGTGTATTTAATGTAATAGCTACGGGGGACCGGGCCGTTTTAGGCCCTGTTAAAAACTGTACGTGAAATTAGAAAATCTATGTATAGCGAGCGCTATTTTCTACACCCATGCCTGTGTTAATGCCATAAGGGGAAATGGGAATTAAAGCTGTAAATATTGTTGGAAACATTGAGAAGCATTATTTGTGTAGCAGTTTGACTGACAGCTAGTAACTGGCGATAGGCTGTGACTTATAATAGCTGAAAATAAAGTCAGCTAATATTATTGGAGTGAGAGATAAATTTAGATAAAGGAACCTAGACTACAGTGTGTTCCAACTGTCGGTAAATAGACACCCACACATTCCCTTGACGCTAAGCTTCGGCGAGAACAACCAAGGTAAACTACTAGGTAAGAAATAATACGGTGGAAAGGGAACTACCAGCAGCGCCTAAAATCGGTAATCCTACCAACTAGTAGTGGTCAGACTACCCTGGCCACTACATATTCTAGAATATTCTAGCAGCTTACCTTCTGATTTCGCTACTAACAATTCACATCAATTACAAACTTCTTCCAAACCACCATTGCCAACTCAGTTTTCACGCCACATTCTGTGTAGTGAGTTTGATTGCTCCTTTCGAAATAGCGGTCGTGTTTCAAAATAAACAATTGATCTCTTTTCTCTGTCCTGTCACGTATTAATTATTTATACATGTACTGAACTACAATCATTAACACGACGCATATTTCAAGTTTTCCTCACAGTTGTCACCTAAACTGCCAGCATGATATTTTAACGCACAAAAGGCTAAGTTTAGTACAAGGGATGCTATGAGCAATTGATTTCATACAATTCAGTGTAATTATGCAAATCCTTAAATAATATTATTTCTCATTGATTTGATTGTTTCATTAGCAGAACTGATATACCGGAGGAAGAATTTATATTTTACTGAGCGAAAGGCAACTGGAATTGAAATCCTTTATTTCCAGGTCATCACAAAGTCTTTAACACTTCATATGGGCCTAGATATCCCAAATTTCCTCTTCCTTCCAGGGTTTCAAAAAGAGATTGTGTGCATTTTTACTCTCTACAGACAATTTCCTTTGTCCCATCTCTCCCACTCACTTCAGTTCACCTCCCACTATCTTTCACTGCCCAGTAAAATCATGCAGCTACTCACTGAGTCTTATTGGTCATTCCACTACTACTACTCCATTCTTCTTCAAAAATCTCCCTCAGTCTCTGTTCTAGCACAATATTTCCGTGTTTAGTCGTTGGAACACAAACACACGCCATCGAACACACTTAATTCTGTGTACCACAAACTGTCTATTCACAACTCCGTTCAGCTCTGTTCTATCCCTGCCATTTGTATGAACGGCTGTATAAGGTTTTCAGTGGTTTAAATAATAAATAAGATAAGAAAATTGTGTTGTAAAAACACATCTGTGGCATATTGCGTCAACCGAAGTATTGCTACCGCAGTTAAAGAGAACATGTAATAAAAGAATGTCAGTGACACTTGTGCGTACTGAAAGGTGTTTGTTTTTATTAGCGCCAAGTTAAAAATTGGAAAACTCACCCTTATCATAGCCAAGAGATTCTGTGAATTCTGCGAATCCAACTGGACGGATTTTCATGAAGCTTTATTTTGGAGGATTTTTTTAAATCTCATTAATTCAATCCTCAGTAAAATGTGTCCAGAATAAAGAGTACTTTATTGGAAGAACAATATATATTTTTGGTCATATCTCATTGAATACTTCTTAGAATGGGAAATTTTTCAGACAAATGTTGTACAGAAAATGAAAATACACTTCTTAAGTTTCAATTTTTTTCAGAAATCGTGCGGTTTTAGGAATAATGTGGAAAATAGTGTACAGCCAGACACGCCACAGTGCGCTTTGGATGCTGCAGAACTGACGTGACTCACGCACTCGGAATATAATATACTTAATGCTTTTCCACGGCAAAAATTGTAACGCGAAAACACCATAGTACCTCTTCGCTTCCATGTTACGTTTGATTGCTCTGCATATGCACAGTGTGTTCTGTGTATCGTGTACCGTCTGTGATAATGTGCAGCAGTGCTCTGTTACGGCCATCCTCTCGCGGTAACTGCAGTATAGTATGAGGTGCGCTATCACTTCAGTACATGTGCACTAAGGGCTCAGTATCAGTTACGTACAACACCAGGTACCAACACACGTGCACGTGAGATCGTATTCTTTAGAAGCACTGTAGCTTTTTAATAAAAAGTTTGAGAAAATATCTGGCTTAAAACTGTGAAACTCAAAATGGCTGGAAGAAAGAAGAATAAACATCATGCAGCATCATAATTAAGAGAATTTGGGTGATGAGATTTGGTTTGGGAGTTTGGATATTGAAGGTATATTGTGGGAAGTCAAAATTGAACGAGCACACATGAGGTACTTTGGGTCCGTTGTAAGAAAGGGGTTTACGCCAAATTAGCCTGGTAAGATAGAACTCAGTGGAAGAGCTTCAAAGGAATAGCCCGAAAGACTTATGTAGTAAGGGTACAGAAGTTTTGAAAGAAAGCGAAACTAAATTGGGTGCAGGCAGATCTGCAGCTGCACACTTCAAAAGGTGGAAGGATGTCCGTAAACCGTCTGCATTTGTGGGTAGAAGAGGTTAGACCGATTGAAGAAAATATCTCTCTCCTCCGCCAGATTGCTTAGCGTAGTAACTATAATGACTGAGCTACCCTGGCATCCCGAATGCAACTCGGTCGTTAGTTAGTGCAGCAATCTTTGTGCCAATAGAGCCAAAATTTCAATAAAGTTAGAAATAATTGCATGCAGTCTAGATGCTGTGCAAAGGTAATAAGTTAGCGCTACATATACCCAATTGTTAAATGAACATGGTGTGAGTTTTGTTTGAGATTTTGTGTGCTGTGTCACCTGTTCTTAAAACATCAGTTTCTGCAACTTAATCGTATTCAGACTTTACAGTCTCTATTTTAATGCACATCAGCTCTCTGAATGTGAAATTCTGTGTTATTGTGCCTTATGTCTCCCAGTGGCCCAATATCTTCCTGCTAGGAATTTGCTCCAAATTTAGTGTCAGTGTTAAAAACACGTGCATTCTGTTGAACAGTGCAGCTTTCACAGTGTTAGTGTTATTAGTGTGTAAGTGTGGTGAGCTGTTCAGCACGAGCAGACACGCAGAATCTAATAATGGCGTAATAATTAGTTATGTTCTGACTTGAGTTCCTAAGATGGCGTTTTTTTCTGTTTATACAGAGCAGTATTGAGGAAGATTATGTTGTGCAGTATATGACGCGGTTTCGGTTGCATAATTCTTCAAGGCTTGATGTATTGTATGTTCAAATATGACGGAGAAACACTTCAAACTCATTGTAATACTTTACCAGTCTACACGGAGTCAAATCCCGCTACATTTTAACATCAACTCTAGTCTTCCGAACAGGTCCGAAGTTCAACGAAATACATTACTGTTGGTGTAGTGGAACGAAGTGTCTTCCCTCTGCACTTTATAAGTGTCTAGGTTTATGGATGTGTTTATTTCATAGAAATGGACCAGTGCTGTATTTAAACACTTCAGATCTGCAATACGGTTTATGTACAGTGCTGCTGAAAGTACGATTCGCTGCACTGAAGGCGAAGCTTCTAACGGAACTGTTAGCAGTCCCTAACCTTACAATTACTAATCACACACAATTCAAGGAACTAAATTGTAGATGAAGTTTCTTGAGCCATCTGCTGGTAGCGTAGTGTGCTGTTTGTAATTACGTATAGCAGTGCAGAGTGGAACAGAAAGTTGTGTGCAAACTGTCAGTCACTGTCTGATCAGTTGACAAGGCTACTGCACGTTACAACAGAGCAGTAGCTGCAATACAAGTCAGTTGCATCGTAGTTAATTGTGCAGTTCAGTAATGAAATTACATAATTTTTTTAAAGAAAACCCGCATTTTTTGTAGTAATACTGTAGAACTGGTGCATACACACATACATGCATACATACACATACATACATACATACATTCATACATACACTGTAGGCTAGAACACTTGCAATGTGACTGCGAAAAGTAACATCAACCTACATCTCTAATGTGAGCGATGATACTAATATAACACTCTCACCCTCCAAACCTGCGATTTTTTACCCTACATTTGCAGAGCCAGTTCACAATTAACTCAGCTATGATCGCCACTGAACTCAAGACAGTTCCTACAAGCAGCAACAGAAATGCCGGCATTAAGTTAGAAACAGAAAACGCGTAAAACACGTCACTAACCGTTTCTCTAAATATCCTTCCACCTGTCAAGGAAGCTCGATGATGCAGTTCTGTCCAGTGCATTTCCAGCAAACCGGCTTCCAAATAGCGCCTCATTAGAATATTAAATCTGTCCAGAAGTGGATTTCCTTTCTTAAAAAGANCTGTAACACCTACTGTAAAAAAGGTTTCATCAAGGGAGCAGACTATTTTACCTACATCCACAATCCCCATTTCCCTAGCAACATAAGTAGCAAAAAATGGAGAAGAGACAGTAGCAACATCCCTTTGGGTTATCAATCGTTCAACACATTTCCGGTGATCTCTGCAGTCTTCTGTCTGCGTCTTGTGTTCAATGTACGCCACTGCTTCGAAATACTCTACAGTTCCTTGAATCAAATTGACAATTGGTTGGTAGCCATAAACTACGTCTGAATTCACAAGATCCTCTACTGTTTCTAATTTCTTTTCGTACATCGGTTCCACCAGATAAGAAACAAAGAATGCTTGAAATACAGTGCTAATAGCGAAACAAAAACAGACGTACAGAAAGAAGAAAACTCTGAAGCTAGAAGATGTGGGTTGCTGTGGAACAGACACTCCCACTAAAACAGCCCAAGCATTCTGGCAGCAGTTGGACAGTGACCGATATGTGTGTGCTTCATTAGACACAGACCGGTACGTAACGTTACCGGCACACCAGAACACAGCTGTGGTTAGCAGCAGCACGAGGCCGATTGTCAACCATACAGACAGCGAGAAAGTTGTGAGTACCTTTTCAGTACCAGGAATAGCTTTAGGACAGGGAACAAGAACCTTGATATTAAAATGCATATAGGGTATGGTGGCGTCAAACAAAGACGTCACAACGAGAGGAAGCAGAGGAATTGANCCGGATAACGCGTCAGATAAACCGTCATCTATCTCACCAAACGATTTTACAATGGATTCGACATCAAAATTTAACGATGGTGCAAGGAAAACTATTGTGAGGTTCATTTTCTCACATATCAATTTAAGTATCTCGACGGATAAGCCTGTTAGTTTGTACGCAGTGCTGCCATCATTCTGTGTGTAATTTTCTGTCATAATCAAAATTGGGTCGATACCAAAGGTTCCCAATTTAAAAGGACAACCCATGAAATTCTNTGGAACCTTTGCAGGATACAGATTTGCATTTTGTAAAAATCTCCCATTATTTTCAAAGACCCATTCATCTAGCAGAATGACGTCTTGTACCTCTCCACACCCTCCCAATTTAAATGGGAACCAAGTGTACAAGTTCAGCCTGTCAGCAGCTGTTGTCGTTGTGGTGCTCACAGCAAACAGTGGACGATAAGGAAATTTGTTTGTGATCACGACCACCACGTTGACAATTCTGGCCACCTGCCACAATACAGAACATATGTGAGCAGCCAGTGAGTGTGGTGGTTCATTGCTGCTGTCAGTTGCCACCACAAGAAATTTTCCCCGGGGGTTCCACGATGTGCTATATTTCAGATTCTCCAGCTGATTTTCAATCGTCTCGTTGAAGCTGACAACCTCTTCGTTCCACACAAACAGAATGTAACAGTGCTGTAAAACTGAACTGTCTGCACTGTCATCTCCGCTTGATCGGAACAGTTCAATCGGCCATTTTGTTCCCTCGTGTAACTTTGCCAGTATGACGTTCACCATCTGCAGATCGTCCCTCTGTGTTAGGTCATTCAGTGCGCTGCGGGCGACGTCTGGCGTTGTGCGTGGCAGCGAGACGACGAGAGGTCTTCCTGGTGCGAAGTGTCTGTGTGCGACGGTCCACACACACAGGACTGTGTGCAGCTGGTCAGTAGTCAGTGTGCTGTTTGTCAGCGCTACGGTAGCTTGAGTGACCCCAGTCAGCAGTAGCAGCAGCAGCATGTTGACAGCCATGTCGGATCCTGCCATCTGCAAAGAGAAGCGCATTGTCATTTACAAGTGTCATCAATTCATCTGACTTCCTACTTACTAATGCTTTGATTAAAAAGCTAATGTTACATTTTATTGGAACATGGCCCTGTGTAGTTTGGTAGGAATTACTTACAAACATTCTATTTCCAAATCAGTTTTTTACGCCGAAGGTGGACGTAGAATGTTTCGACGCCTGTGATGGTAAATGTCTGCAAGTGTGCCATCGTCACACCCCAACAGACGATACCAATCACAGTGAATGGCAGCAGAACCACAAATGTCAACACTTTTGTTTTTACCCAATTCAAGTGTGTGTATGTTACGAAGACAGTTTTATTTCGGTTTAAGTGTTTTCTTTCTTGTAACCATTCGATATTTATATGTTAGCACGAATTGTGCCCTAGTAGTGGGCGAATTGATGTAATTTTCGTAGCTCTTCGCCAAATTAGTGGCAATCTGTAAGCATTCCGTCGTACCACTCTTCTGTAGCAAGCTACGTAATTAAACACCGCCAGCAGCTAACTGATCAGTGTTGTGAATCGCATTTTGTTGCTGTTTGTACTACATTAACACTGCGCTTTGCAGTTGCGGTGCTTNTCGGAAACGTTCGTCTGAGTGGTCTCTGTGAGTCACAAGACCACGTGGTCTGTTGTTCCTTAATTCTGCAAGNATCAAATTATAATTATATTTATTATTATTATTCCNTTTCACGCCACAGTTTATTCTCCCACTTCCTGCTCCCTCTCAAAACTCACCTTAAATCTCTCTGTCTCGCATTCCTACACGCTGGAATTGACGGCGACCTTCAGTATGTCTTCCTCCAGCCGCTCGATGTTTTCTCTCCAGTTACCATCTTTATCTCTAAATTTACCCAAAACCAAGATACATTTAACTGCTGTAAGAGGAATTTCATTTCAGCAAAAGGTTTATGAATTTATGCTCTTTTTTAAGTTATCGCCATTCCTATTTAATCTCCGATCGTACTCCATGCAGCATATTCCTACTTCAAAAGCTAACAGTTTCCCATTTCGTTAAGTAATTTCCCACAATTTATAGCAGCTCAGAGTTCATCAAAAGATATTTAAACCCCGCTACCTCTCACTGTCCTGATCAAGAATGATGCTTCACCATCATATTCCTTGGTATACACTTTAATATTATCCATGGGCCAGACCCATGAGCGCTCATTACCTTCCCCATGCCAAATCTCATGTCCAATTTCCATTCCTTTGATCTTTCCAAAAGATCAGTCCCAGTTCGCGGTTTGTGAAATATTTCGTAACGCAGTAAGCTGTTAAGGTGTTCAGCTGTGAGCACCTTGCCCAACTAACAAACTGCAGTTTACTACATGCTTATTCAGTATATTAACAGCTACCTTCTTTACCTGAAACCATCTCCTACATAGCAACCTGAGGTTTGCCCACACCGTCCTGTCAAGGACGCATTTACTTCGGCTAAAAATACACTCCGGTTATTATTGTTATTGTAATATAAGTAATAGTAGAATTATCAGAAGCATTAACAGCATTACGGAAGATATTCATTCCTCGACCCGATTAGAAATCTACTCTGACATTCACTCTTGTATTGACTACTTAACGTCATTCTACCTATAAATGACTCCTTTGTGATTTTCTGTCGATTAGTGATTCTTCTCTGACATTCAAGCTATATTTTACTCCGGACTGACAGTCAATGTACAATTGACCTCATACCGACATTCAGTCTCTTATTGACTCCTCGCTGCCACACCGCATAAAAAATTAAATTATATAACGCCCAAAGCTTGCAGGGAAAGGCACATAAAACTGCACAAATTAATGCAACAACCATCTGTCAGTAAGTTACTAACCTTTTCGACTTGAGAATTCTTGAAGAAAAACGGGCAGTCGTTCTACGTGGGAGGCTGTGAGCTGGACGATCACAAATATCGAATTATGGTAAGGGTGAGGGTTTCC
>JGI20163J15578_10000742_pt1 | contig 13468 bp, 15 predicted proteins | sample TergutCu122P1_FD_15578 | JGI IMG/M metagenome (IMG submission 15578)
TGACCCGGTTAATTATATTGTTGTCTATTCTAATGAACTGCCGGATGGTTTTGCAGGTTTTTCGTTTTTCTTGGACGAAAGATACACATTTAAGCCTGAACCATGGTCAATAGATTCAGGGTGGTTCATAATTTCCAATGGTATAAGAGAATTTGTTATGTCCATTGGTCAATTTCCGAATATCGGCATGACTGAGAAGGAGTATATAGAGGATTTAGCGTCAATACTTAACTTAGCTTATGAGCCGCCAACAGAATATTTTCCTTTTTATTCGTTTCAGAGATTTATTGGTGGATCAGATTCTCTTGGAGTTGATGAGATAGAGATGCAAAGGTTTTACCTTTATAACGGTAAAGGAGGCATGTTCCTTATTCAAATATTACTACTTCCTGAAGAATGGGAAAGAGGATATGCTGACCGCTTGATACAAGCACTCGAAACTTTCCGAGTGCTTCCGGACCTAATGTTTTTACCGGAGTAATGTGTTTATAGAATATATTGTTCTTGCGGTGTTAATCATGCACTGCAACTGACAAAAATAATTGCGCCATAGACGAACCGGATTTATGTATCTGGTAGGGGGTTTGTGATTACGATTACTGCTCATCACTATCAAGGTTGCGCTTCTGCTCGCGCTCTAATGTTTTTGCCCATGTTTTTTCTGCTTGCGATTTAAGATAATCAAACATTGGCGTAATATCTTCTTCCATGTCATAACGCTCTAACGCATCAAAGTAACCGCGCCTATCTTCCTCGTGGATAATTAATGGAGGATGATTATGTAGCATTAAGTAATAATTTAATAAAGTTCGTCCTACACGTCCGTTTCCATCTGCAAAGGGATGTATATGTTCAAATCTGGCATGAAAATATGACGCTGCCTTTAAAGTGTCATTTCCACCAAACGCGGTGATTTCATCAAGTAATTCATTCATATCTTGCTCAACATCTTCGGGTGACGAGCCTACCTCTGTACGTCCTATTACATAATCATGTTTTTTAAACTCGCCGGGACGTTCACCTTTAGTTATATATCGCCGTTCATCATATGTTCCACTTATAATAACCTCGTGAATATTCTTTACAAGCTCAATAGATAAAGGTTCTTTCGCCACCAATTTTGGCTTTAAAAACTCATAGCAAAGTTTTTGATTTTGCGTCTCAAATAATGCACGAGGATTACCTGTATAACCTGACACAGTTCCATTTTCAAATATTTCACGTGTATCGTGGTAATCTACATCTTTGTTTTCAATTTTACCTGAATTATAGGCAAATAAAATGCGGAAATTATGAAGGCGTAAATCAATATCAGATTCAGTCTGAACATTCCATTTCCGCCACAGCTTCACCATTTTTTCATAGTTACTCATAATAACCTCGCAAATTGTTATTTTTTAATATTATAGCATATTTTGAACAAAACGGGACCATTTATTTTGTGTTGGAAACTTAAAACGCCCGACAAATGTCAGGCGTTTTATGGTGGCTCCCCAGCTAACGCCAAAGACGAACCGGATTTTTGTGTCGTGGAGAGGGTTTTTGATTGTGGTGCAGGGTAGATAAGACTAAAGTTTTTATAAAGTATACATCATTTGCGAAAGTTAGCGAAAGTAAATTCTCATTTATTGTGCCATGTGGTTTATTTGCTGTTTTACCCATAAACGCCCTAATTTCAAGGCTTTTAATGCAAAATTGAGTTCTTTATTGTTTCGTGAATATCATAGGAAAAACGTTTTAGCGAAAGTTAGCGAAAGTAAATTATGCCCAAAATGGAATATATTTCATGTATCTTGGTGCTGTTTTCATGTCTATCGGTAATTAAAACTTTTTCCATGTTAATTAAATAATGGTTGACAAACGCCTACCTTGTGGTATAATTATGGTAGATATACATCTACCAAGTGGATTATTTGCTGGATTTTGATTCACTTTGAGCAAGGAGGCGTTTTTGTTGAAAAGAAAAGTAAATCTATCTGATGGTGAATGGAAGATAATGAATTGTTTGTGGGAACAAGCGCCACGCACAATAACAGAGCTTGTACATGCACTTAAAGAAGAGACCGGTTGGGATAAGCACACAGTAATTCCGACTCTCACCAGACTTGAAGCAAAAGGTGCAGTCCATTTCGAGCGAGGAACAAGAGCAAAATTATATTACCCTTCTGTTGATCAAGCTAATGTTGCTGTTGAAGAAACCAGAAGTTTTCTTAAAAAGGTACACGGTGGTCGCATTGGTTTGATGTTAAGTGCAATGATTGATCAAGATGCTCTGTCAAAAGAAGATATTGAAGAGCTGCATTCAATTTTAGATAAAGCAGATAAGAAACAATAAATTTCGATAATAAAACTCATAGAGGCAGGTGATTTTTAATATGCTTGAAATAATTATTACATCTTCAATCCTGATACTGGTAGTTATATTATTACGTTTCATATTTGGAAGCAAAATAAGCCGCAGATTCAGGTATGCTCTGTGGGGTATAGTCTTGCTTCGTCTTGTTATACCTGTACAAGTATTCTCAAGCCCCATAAGTGTAATGAATGTAATTAATGATGATATACCTGTGTTTGTTCAAAATGAGTTTGCAAGTGACGCTGAAGCAGCAGAGATTGTTCCTCAGCCAAGTTATCTGATTGAATCGGTTAATCCGGCGGAGTCCGTAACCCCTGATACACAGCCTGCTCACGTTGGCGGCAACAACTATGATAACGCAATGGATTCAAGCCGAGTTCTAAGTGAATCGGAGTCGTTTCAGTTCTTAACAACACAGCATATTCTGTTTCTGATATGGCTTGCCGGAGCTGTTGGAGTCGCGTTATGGTTCACTATTTCAAATCTTCGTTTATACAGAAATTTACGTTTATATCGTCATCGCCTGAAAATCGAAGGTAGTCGTCTGCCCGTTTATGTGGTGGATGGTTTATTGTCTCCCTGTTTGTTTGGAGTTATAAAACCTGCGATTTATCTGACGCCAAAAGCAATGGAATCACAGGATTCTATCGATCATGTAATGACACATGAATTAACACATTACATACAAAAAGACCACTTATGGGCGCTGCTGCGTGGTGTTTGCGTGTCTATTTATTGGTTTAACCCGTTGGTCTGGATTGCTGCATGGCTATCACGCACTGATTGTGAGCTAAGCTGTGATGAAGCTGCGGTAATAGGCATGGGTGAAGAAACTCGTATTGATTACGGGCGCACATTAGTAACTATGATACCTGCGAAACGTAAGCCCGACTCTGTTCTTTGTGCTGCAACAACAATGTCATCGGGCGCTAAGAAGATAAAAAAGAGACTGGAAATGATAATAAACAATAAAAAAACAGTGTTACCGGTAATGCTTATAATGGTTTTACTGATAACAGTCGCTNTTGGCGCTACTTTTACGAGTGCGCGTTCATCGGATGTAGATAGTAATGATTATTATGTTTTGGAACAAATAGAAATAATAAACAAACTGAAGGAAGAAAATGAGCGTTTAAGATGGATATTGGGAGAGTATCCGGTTGAACTAGAACCTGTTGGAAGCAATCTACCACATGAAATTGATAGACTTACGGAAGAAAACCGACTATTAAGAGAACTCATATTTCTACGATATGAGCATCTGTCGGAACCTGAAACGCCGGAGTTGAAATTGCAAGTTGCGGAGGCATGTGATGAGCTTCTAAGCACCTTTTCCTATATCCACGAGTTTAGTTACTCTTATGTCCATAAAGCAATTAGCATTTTTGAGACAGGTCTTGACCTTGTGGTTTGGACAAACGTTCCCTTACGCGATTTTGCTGTAATATCATTTGGGAATTGCTCAATAGGCGATGAGCTAATCTACATTCCGATAGATACCTTTGGGCAGATTGATGAGCTTACACCGGGACATGCATTTGTGATAAATTCGTATTATACCAAAGGTACAGTGTCTTGGAGCGGTGTAACGTTCATTGACGAAAGTGGTAAAAGACGATATTTTGCAATAAACGAGTGTCATGAGGAAACCGGTTGGCTTATTTTTGAGTTTGAAAACAGGACGCATGAGCTACCATCGGATTGGACTCCTTGGTGGGAAGAAGGGCTTGTTGACCCGGTTAATTATGTTGTTGTCTATTCTGATGAACTGCCGGATGGTTTTGCGGGCTTTTCGTTTTTCTTGGACGAAAGATACACATTTAAGCCTGCGCCTTGGTCAATAGATTCAAGTAGTTTCATTATTTCCGAAGTTGAACCCAAATCACGGTATGCACGTTGGTTCATTCATTCCTTTGGTATAAGAGAATTTGTAATGCATATTGATCAAAATCCAAACATAGGAATGACTGTGGAGGAATATGTGGATGATTTTGCTTCAAGACTTAATATAGCTTATAAGGCACCAACAGAATATTTTCCTTTTTATTATTTTCTGATTCCGCGCTACCCCGATGGATTTGTTTCTCGTGGTGTCGATGGGGTAACTATTAATCAACATTTTTTTCGTTGTAACGGTAGAGGCGGCATGTTCTATATAACAATAACGCTATTCCCTGAAGAATGGGATGGAGGATATGCTGACCGCTTGATACAAGCTCTCAAGACGTTTCGAGTGCTTCCGGACCTAATGTTTTTACCGGAGTAATGTGTTTATAGAATATATTGTTCTTGCGGTGTTAATCATGCACCGCAATTGACAAAAATAATTACGCCACAGACGAAAGTGGTTCGTCTATGGCGCAATTGGCTCCCCAAACGCTTTCAAAGGCGAACTCTGATAATCTTCTTGGTTATCAGGGTTTTCCTTTTATTTCTGTGTATTTGATATTCTGATTATAACTACAGAAAATGAAAAAGACAAAGGTGCGAACGTCATTATTTTTATGGACTGAATTACCAGACTGTGGTATATTGTGTTATATTCGTTTTCTGCTATGTGCATCATAGCAATAGACATGTTGTGAATTTTATATACTGTTCGAGAGTGAGGATTTGAAGTGTTTATTGAATACGGCGAGTTAAGCACGAAGTTTTATGAACTAACTAAGCCCATAGGAATGTCTGTAGGCGGGGATTTGGAATATTACTATCAACATCTAAAGGACATCCAAGGAAAAATCTTAGAAGCTGGCGTTGGTACAGGCAGAATGTTGATTCCGTTCATAAAAAAAGGCTTATTAATAGAAGGTGTAGACCTATCCAAGCAAATGTTGGAGCAATGCAGAGACAACTTATCAAGAGAGGGACTTGAAGCAACTCTTTTTCAAGGTGATTTAACAGCCCTAGATTTGCCGGATAAATACGAGGCAATAATGATGCCAACAGGTAGCTTTTGTTTGCTTCCAAAAACAAATGTTAAAGAAACCTTAAATTCATTCTATAATCATTTAGAAACAGGCGGCAAAGTGATTATTGACCTTGAACTACCGTCTTGGTTTGTGCCAAACGAGGTTACTATAAGCAAGTGCCCCACAGGCGACGATACAGGTATTTTATATACATCAACAGCCCAAACAATGGATTGGCACAGCCAAAAGACTTCATATATCCATCGTTATGACTTAGTTTGCAAAGGGTATATTGAAAAAACAGAAATCTCAAATTTTGTTTTACATTGGTACGGTGTTGATGAATTTACTATGCTTCTTGAAAAATGCGGGTTTAGTAAAGTAAATTATGAAGTTGGGTATGGAAAAGATTCAAATGCATCATTGCTTACCTTTTTTGCAGAGAAATAGTCTAAGAAAATAAGCAATATTGAAATCGTGAGATGCAGTTCGTAAAACTTCGTGATAATTGAGACTTTCTGAGTTGATAAGTAGTGATGCATGGAGTATAATTATTATTAAACACAGGCGTAAAGTAAGCGCCTAGCATATTCTTTATATTTGGAACATTAAGTGATGACCTCATGCTGAGGTTGTCATTTTTTATTTCCACAGAAAATCATTGACAATCCACTTGTGTATCATTATAATATATATCATGATGATATATAGGGGGGTGCGACAATGATTGAATACGTTGTCATGGGAATGGTTCTTCATAAGCCATTAACTGGGTACGACATCAAAAAAGAGATAGAAGCAGGAATAGGTAGCTTTTCCAAGTCAAGCTATGGGAACTTATACCCTGCATTGAAAAAACTGACGGACAAAGGCTTTTTGACTTTAACCGAACAAACACAGGTGGACAGGTTAAAAAAATATTACATGGCAACAGAGCTTGGCAAGACGGCATTTTTAGAATGGTTAACATCTCCTCTTGCCCCCGGTTCTGTAACAGCTTCGCTATTAACAAGAATATACTTTTTCGGTGAACTGTCCGAAGATGCACGAACGCAAGAACTGCAAAAATATGAATTGCACATTCAACAAATATTGCAACAGCTTCGAGAAATGGAAAAACAGTTTTCTATGCCCGATATAGATGCACGATATTACTTTGAAATGTCCACGCTTTATTACGGAATAATGTCTATACAAAGCATGATCCGATGGCTGGGGCACATTGGAGAGCAAAAACCACTCTCAGAAATAATCAACCGGGAGGAATCGCAATGATTCAATTAAGTCCAAAAGCACAGGCACTCATTGATAAGGCTTGCAAAGGAAAAAAGCAAGTAAAACTAACCATTGGAACATTTGCTAACGGTAAAAAATCAATCAAAGTATTTGATGCAAATGGCGAAATTCCAAACGAAAACTATGTCTATGAAATTGGTTCTATCACAAAAACTTTCACAGGTTCATTACTTGCAAAACAAATTTATGAGGGGAAAATGTCTTTAGACGATTCAATCGATAAATATATAGATGGGCTGCCGAAAAACACATATTACCCAACACTGAAACGCCTTGCTACTCACACGGCAGGATATCCCGGTTACTTGCCTTTTAAGAGTAAATGGGAACACATGACGTTGGCGTTTGGATTTAATGACGATTTCAACAAGTCGCGGCGACCCTTTAATGTAGATTTGGCAAAAATGAAACAATGGATAACTGAAAACAAGCTTGAAGACAAAGATTATCCCTGGCAATACTCAAATTTCGGCATCGGGATTCTTGGATATGCAATAGGCGTTGCCACCGGCAAGGGATATAAGGCTACAATGGACGAGTTTTTATCAGACGAACTTGGCATGAAAAACAGCTATACAGGAATAAACCCCGAAAAAAATCTGCAAGGGGTTAGCTTAAAAAATGTAGTTGGAAACTGGGACTGGGGAAAAGACCTTACCGCCCCTGCCGGTGATATTTGCGCAACAGCAGAAGATATGCTTGAATATGCCAAAATGAACATGTATGAAGAAATGCCATATTTGGCTCTTGCCCATCAAAAACATGCTGAAATAAAGCGGTTTGGAAAAGTTAAGCAGGCAATGGGGCTTGGTTGGGTTTTGCTACCGGATAAAAATTTTCAAGTGATTGGTCATACCGGAGGAACAAGTGCGTTCATTTCTAATTTGTTGATTGATAAAGAGAAAAAAGTTGCTTCCGTTGCTTTTATAAATTACTTTGAGTCCCCGGTTGCAATATATAAACTAGGCAATGCGATTTTGGAAGGTTTGCAGAAAGGAAAATAAAAATGCGTGATAAAAAAATAGACGAGCAGACTCGTGAGTTGGAAAAACAATTAGAGCCAATTTCACAAGAGATTGCTGATAATGTTCAAAAAAAGCTTGAACCATTAACCCGGATTATTACTTTAGCGTCAATGATAGGCGCCTTGATTTTTTTAGCCGTCCTCATAATTCAAGGTCGTGAAGGTTCGGTGAATCTGCTGTTTATACCAATTCCTTGGAACAATGCAGGCACATTTATTTCGGTAGCCATCCTTGCTATCATCACCTTATGGCACTTAGTTTCAACTATTCGCTTCTTCAAAGGAAGAAGTGCTAAAAAATAAGGCAAACGCTTCACAAAATAAGCAGTTTACCGATTCCGCAGGGAAAGTTATACAACATCATCATTATTCAGATTATGGTAGTCGGACTTTGAACCATCCCGGTGGACGTTTGAGTCTGCCTTTTGCTACGGCTTCGTTTCGGATGTCCTCAAAAAAACGTAGGGTTATTAAGGGTTTGAAAGCAATGTTGCTTTAAAAGAAGCCAATGGGTATGAAGTTAAAAAGTATGTTGACAAGCGAAGAAGCCTTGTGTTACAAGGCTTTTAGGGTGGCTCCCCGGTTAACGCCAAAGATGAACCGGGTTTATGTGTCGAGGAGCGGGTTTTTGGTTGTGGTGTCGGGTAGATAAGATTAAAATTTTTTAGAGTACACATCACTTGCGAAAGTTAGCGAAAGTAAAATTTAATTTATTATGCCATGTGGTTTTTATATTATTTTTCCCTTAAATGCCCTAATTTCAAGACTTTTGTTACCAAATTGACTTGTTTATTATTACATGATTATCCAAGAAAAGATGTGTATGCGAAAGTTAGCGAAAGTAAATTATGCCCAAAATGGAACATATTTCATACTCTTTGGAGCCGCTTCGGGATCAACCGGTTTTAATAAATCTGATTTAATAGTTGCGTTAATTAACCTTGACGCTTTTGGCATTTCAGAATCAGCTAATCCAAACAATTTCCTAATATCGGCGTTTGTTATCGCAGAATGAGATACATATGCTAAACATGCCTGCATATAGCAAGTCCTGATTTTATCCTCTTTTGATAACATATCAAAGGGTATTTTTGTCAAAAGAGTTACCTTTGTAAATTGATTACTTTTTTAAAATCATCAAACACTTGATCCTGCTTCTTTGGTATCGGTAAATTCAATTTATCATAATACTTCGGATAATCCAATAACATAACAACATCATCTTCTGAAACAGTATTTGCTACTATTCTCAACTCAAATGGTGTTGTATCAANNGTGTATTTGATATTCTGATTATAACTACAGAAAATGAAAAAGACAAAGGTGCGAACGTCATTATTTTTATGGACTGAATTACCAGACTGTGGTATATTGATTATATTAGTTTTCTGCTATGTGCGTCATAGCTATAGATGTGTTGTGAATTTTATATTTTAGATGTGGAAACAATGAATGAAAAAAAGGAAAAGATATAACAGGGATGATGGTAGCAAAGTTAATAGCCATAATTGCAATCGTGACAACGGTAATATCTGCAATTGTATCTTTAGTGAATGGAACACCGTTTTCAGAGATTTAACTAATATACCAATGTGGTCCGGAGCGCTTATTCCCGCTTTAATAATATTTATTATTCTTGCAACGACTAAAGAGAAAAAAATTCTGATAAGTAATAAAGGTGAGATAGTATATGAATCATAAGATAAAAAAAGCATTGGTTATTGCTACTACAATAACGCTGTTTCTAATGAGTACGATAATTATAAATGGTTGCTCCGATGAAATTGAACAAATTGATGAACCCGCAGATACTCCACAAGTCGTATTCGAAGTAGTAGTTGATGATGAACCTAATACTAATATTGCTGATGTTTCGGAAGAAGTAGCAAAAATATCCGATAGACTTATTTTTCAAAATATTATTACCTGTTATTGTGGTAGACATGATATTGATAAAATTTCCACAGCACCACTTAATATGTATCTTATTTCCGATTGGAGTATTCAACATGATACTCAAGGTGCTAAGTTATTAAATTATGCTAATGTGTTTGATAATATTCATGAACTCACTTATTTGCAATGGGAAGGTGCTGGCTTTGATACACTTCTCTTTTGGTCAGATGAAACGATTTATAACATGTCCATAGTTGCATTATCAATCTGTTATGAGGAAGAGGTAGATTGGCAAAATGTTGTTTTTTATACAAGTGAAGTAATAGGTTACTTTGAAGAATTAAATCCTGCTGATATCATTGTTTTGAATGTGGCTTTTTCTCATTATATACTACCACATGGAGGTATAATATTCACAAATCAAGAAGGCGAAGAAAAGCGGATGTTCTTTCATGGTTGGGATTCTTTGGAGATATGTGAAAGTCATTTTAATTTACGAAAATTCAACGAAGCACATCCATTTTGGGATGAATGGACATGGCTCAGCACTATATACACAATAGAGCAAATTCAAGAAACGCTTGATAATTCAAATGCATTTATGGTTGGAGCTTTTGGCGAGTATAATCCACAAGTAATATCAGTTATGAGAGTAGAAAGAGACCGTGATTATATCATTTTAGAGGGTTCAAGCAGTAGGATTGATTTATCTAATTCTGTAAGGTACAAAGTCGAAACTCGATTTAAACACTCCATTGAGGATTTCAATAGTTGGCATGGAATCTATATATATGCTGAATTTAACCCATTTAGGCGTGACGGTGATTATACTATTATGACATCATTTTATTATTTTAACGATGATAATGGTAAACCCGTTTTAGCGTTTTTATCATGTTAATAATCATTAAATATAATTTGTTTAATTACAAGGCTTAATACGAGTAGGCGTTGGAAAGGCACTTGTGTTTCCTGCTATTCTGATTTATAAGAAATTGAAGTAACGACTAACACCCGTTAATAAGCAAACCGCCGTGTTAGCAGATTTATATACGAGGACGAGCAAATTTTATATTATTTTATGCTCTCGCAACGATACGTTGCGCATTTGCCTGCGTAAGTCGCTAGATTTTTTCAGTATTATAGAGTATTATCTACATATATAATAATTTCAAAGGTGGTTGTAAAATGACTTTTGGTGAAAAAATCCACTTGCTCCGTAAACAAAATAGCCTAACACAAGAACAGTTGGCTGAACGTCTTACCATAACACGACAAACTGTTTCCAAATGGGAGTTGGGAGAAAGCGAACCGGATGTTACTTACCTAATACAGCTAAGTGAGATTTTTCAGGTTACAACCGATTATTTATTAAAAGATGTTCCAAATACCAATACAACATTGTCCGTAGATTCTCCGAGCGAAAAGGAACAAGCACTACAGAAAAAAGTTAAGATTTGGAAAAGTGGTTTTTTCATATTGCTCGGTGTAGTTGTGCTTATTATCGGGGTTTTAATCTTTGTACTTCTAAACCATTTTAACCAATCAGAAGAAAGTAACATTAACAGAGAGCATTATTTATCTGAGAATCCATATCTCATATCAGTAATATCAGAATGGCTGATGGAAGTGATAATAGATAATGTGGAAGGTGTTCAAGATGCAGTAGTAACTGTTCAGCTCATCACAGAGCCGGCGTATGCGATAGTAGAACTGGTAATAAAAGATGGTTACGAACTTACAAATGAGGATATTCAAACCATAAAATCAATTGTCAGCAGTTCTCATATAAAAATAGGTGATGAGCTTGTTATTATTAATGAGGAAAATGTTTATTTCGCACCGATTCGGAGCATTTCATGGGTTGTAAGAGTAGACTTACCTGACGGTTTTCACATTTATAATTTCGAGTGTGGTTGTACTTATGAAGGTTATTGGGAAAATGGTCTTCCTAACGGGCTAGGAAAATACACTACTCCAATGAACACTCCAACGGAGGAAGGTATGGCAATCCTCGAAGGGAATTTTGTTGATGGTATTGCACACGGAATGGTTACATATACACGAGTATGGCCTGACCGAACATGGATATTTGAATTTGAAGCGGACATGGGGTGGCAAATTGAAGATTCAGTAGTAAATGCTGAAGGAATAGGTTTGCCTGCAAGATTTCCTCTTGTTATTCATTTAGTAATGGATCATTATTTAGCAACTAATGAAAATTGGTAGAGATGTGATTACTTGAGTTTGCCTGAGCCACCGCCTTTCACATCAATCTCTATACCTGATATGACAAATACCTCTCTTAATGAGTTGTTAGCCGATGAACGCTATATAGATGTATTTACTTTTGATATTATGGAAGAATACAACGATAATGTTCCTGAGGGCTATGTGATTTCTCAAAGCCCCAGAGCTAATACATCAATTATGTTACCACCAACAGGAGAAAAAATCAGAATTCATTTAGTTGTTTCAGTAGGTTTGGAATAAGATATATATTAAGTAGGGTATAAGCAAACTCCCATAAACACAGCTTTATTTGCACTAACGTAGAAAAGAAAAACTAACGAACAAACACACTCTTGTATAACACTTGAGTGTGCTTGTTGCGTATATGTCCGCAAAGCACGTCCGACTTCAGACGGACAGGCTATGCGGACAATTCATTGTATGTTATTCCACAAAAATTATTTTATTGATTGATGTATGTATATGCGGTATAATCTGTATTATCATTATGTCATGCAATTTTATTGATGTATGGAGAGTTTAATTATGTTTATTATTGGCTTCGTATTGTTTTTTTTAACCATTGGGTTCGTTCTAACTCATTTTTCCTTTGCATATGTGATAGATCTGTTATTTCTACAATCGCTAATAATAGTCCTCGTTCCGCTATTGTGCGTGATGACTGCCACAAAAAGCTTCAAGAGTTTTTATGTTGGTATAAGAGCTGTAATACTACCTAAAGCATCCATTTCTGATGAGCTCCTTGGGCAAGTGGTGTCATCGTTTCGTTTCTTTTCAAAATCCACTGCATTAATTGCAGGAATTGGATTTCTTCTTTTTTTATCAAGTTCATTCCTTTTAATAGATTTTTCTCACCCAGATAACAGTAGTAAGGCTATTAGCATATTAGGTGCATCATTGACAGTACCATTGTATGGTCTTATCTTAATCACAACCGTTCTTGAGCCAGTTGTTTTTAGTCTAAAAAAGCGACGAGAAGCGGAACTAAAAAACTAGTTTGCAACAATTATCCGGAGTTGATTCATATTGGTTCATTCCGAAAAAATAAGTAAGCAAGTACGTGGTGTAGTATAAGCATAACCGAAATCACAGACCATAAACATCCTATCTTCATAATTAGTCAGATTTTCTGAGTTGTAATGAAAGCATTATTGAGGTATATTTGTTAGACGAGATAGGCGGTGTTGGTTTATATAAAAATTTGAAATGGGGTTTAGCACTTTCATTCATTACTTGCGCTAAAGCCATAGCAATGATGATGACTATTTTGCCTTTCGGAATAATGGACGGCATTTTAGCAGGTACAGCATTGATTTTAATGTTGACACAATATTTTGGAAAAAAGAAAATTATTGAATAGTATAAGCACTCGGAGCAACCACGACCAAAGCCGTGCTTTTTCGAGAGTATCTGGATTAGTGACGGCGTAATGTTATGGTAGAAAAGTTTACTGCGCCTTTCCCCTGTGGACGGGCTTGCAAATGAAATTTATATTTGCGGAGGTAGAGTTGTGGAAAATAATTTTTCTGAAAAAACGCCTAAACTATGGAAAAAACTTGGAACGCATGGAATTATGACCCTTGCTACCTGTGCGGAAAATAGAGTTACATCTCGCTCAATGAGTGTTATTGTGCATGATGATAAATTTTATTTTCAAACCGATGAGACATTTCTAAAATATAAGCAGATTGAGATAAATCCCAATGTAGCACTAGGTTATAAAAATTATTCGAT
>JGI20163J15578_10000743_pt1 | contig 13467 bp, 10 predicted proteins | sample TergutCu122P1_FD_15578 | JGI IMG/M metagenome (IMG submission 15578)
GGAGGAATAAGCGTAGACACATATCCGCCGGCGGAGTAGGTATGTGGCGGTTTCAGTACCGTACGCAAGCTCGGCATTTCAATGCCGAGTAGTTGACGAGCCTTCTCCTTGTTCTTGTTTTGTGCTTGTCTTGTTTTATGCTCGTCTTGTTTTGTTTGTCTTGTTTTTGTTTGTTTCTATCATTGACTATTTTTGAATTTCTCTGTTTGCATCCTTCAGAGGATTTCCAAAAAACATTCTTAACCAATTACGCTTCTAGTCTTAAATATATTCAACTGTATTGTAATACGTAACTCTCCACTGCGTCAATACAATTGGCTACCGCCATTTCCGGGGAAGGCTGAAATATTTGAAAGTGTAGCAGGAGCGGTAGGTTGGCTACCGCTTACTTCAGGGAAGGCGCTCGCAGCCTGCCGTATCCCATTACTATTCCCCGGCTGTGGCAGAAAACTCTTTACAAATCCCCATTTTTGCGCTAAAACTATAGGTAGTTACTATATGACATGACACTCCTATAGATAACTCTAGGGGATTCTAAGCTACTGTAAGAAACACTATCGTAAACTTTCTTGCATTCAAAACCTGTGGCTATTTTCCGAAATTAATCGTACACAACTAGGAGAGCCTTCTCATGCTACTACAACCTGCCAAAAAGCCAACTTTATATTTTATCGGTGTAACCACTGCCAAATCCTCGATTATGACCGTCTTCCCCAAATGGGCTAGGGCCTTGCAACTTGGTGATGTATATATCAAGGGCATTGATATGCCACTGCATGCACCGGCTCATCAATATCGAGAGGTTGTCGCATTTTTAAAGCAAGACCCCTTATCTTTGGGAGCCCTGGTGACTACTCACAAATTGGATTTATTCACCGCTTGTCACGACCAATTTGACTATATCGATGAATATGCCAAGCGGCTCAAAGAGGTCTCTTGTCTTTCTAAAAGAGATAGTCTGTTTCGTGCTCATGCCAAAGACCCGATTTCTAGCGGCTTGGCTTTGGAAGCATTTGTTCCGGAAAATTTTTGGCATGATTATGGTGGCGAGGTATTGCTCATTGGTGCCGGGGGGAGTTCTCTGGCAATGTCTCTTTACTTTTCGCAAAAGAAATTTGGTGATAATGTCCCTCGCCGGATTACCATTGCTAATCGTAGCCTCCCTAGATTGGTTTCGGCTAAGGAAACCCTTGAGGGTATTCATGACACCTTAGAGTTTCGCTATGTCCACGGCTCAACACCCGTTGATAATGACCGGTTAATTGCCGCTTTGCCGCCCTATTCTCTTATTGTCAACGCCACCGGCCTAGGAAAGGATGCGCCCGGTTCTCCTACCACTGATGCCGTAACTTACCCTGAACATAGTCTGGTGTGGGAGATAAATTATCGAGGCGAATTGATTTTCATGTATCAGGCGCAAGCACAAGAAAAGGAAAAGCACTTGCATATCGAGGATGGTTGGAACTATTTCATTCATGGATGGACTCAGGTGATTGCGGAAGTGTTTGATCGAGAGATTGGACCGGAAGAATTGGATGAGCTTAGTGTTATTGCCAGGCAGGGGTAGGAGATGTTCCCTTAGTCACCTTTTTTGTCATTAGAGGAGATGCCGGACATGATTATGGCACGATTGAAATCAAAGGCTTTCGTAAATTGGTGGTAGAAGGGGCAGATGGCAATCCGGAGATGATTGATAATCCGAAGTGGAAAAAATAGGTTACTTTGATTGCTCGCCTAACTCTCATCTCTGTTTTATGTCTGTATTTTTCATTCTCTTTGTTCCTCGTATTGCTTTTATAGTCAATCTCTTCGTCTATCCTTAATTAAAAATTCTCCTAATGCAGAATGCCTATCTACAGACACTACAACGCCTATCTGTATCAATAGGGTAAATATTGATGTGCCACCGGCACTAATAAAGGGAAGCGTTATACCTGTATTAGGAAACAAATTTACTGTTACCGCAATGTTGATAATGCTCTGAATCGCAATATGAGCCATAACTCCTATCGTTAGTACGGAACCATATAGTGAGTTCGAATTTACCGCTACATTGAAGAGTAAAAAGATTAGGTAATACATTGCGAACATTCATTTCTCTACCCCTTTTTGATAGTTCATTTTTTCGCATAAATGTGAGCATCATGCTTACAAAACTTACATTTTCACATTTCTTGCTTTACGCTTTCATTTAATAAAAGACCATACACAAGTCAATAGGGCAAGAGTAACTCTCCTTGCCCTATCGCACTCTCTACCGTTTTCCCTATTTGTGATCTTGATTAATGTTTTCCACTATTTTGCAAGCATGCCTTTTGTTTTTTACGCACCCTTTTCAAAGCATCATGCTCTAACAGCCGTCTTGGGACAGAGCTTATGGACTTACTAAATACGCAGCAAAGTCCTCTTGATTAGGCATTTTTAGTAGAATAAGTATCCTCTCTCAATAACTTTAATGAGCTAATTGTTTCATCCGAATAGTTTCTCATATCTATTGCTGCTACTGTGCCAAGTTTGTAAAGGGAATCCAACACAATATAAAAAAACGCTAAAATAGATTCTTCCTTGTTCGAAAATCGCATTTCGGAGATATCGCGTTCTTTATTCCTATAAGCAACAAAAGAAGTCTTTTTTATTGCACAACCAATACCAATGTGTGTTAACCTCGATATATTCCGCTCGATAGTGATGTTCTTCACAGAATTAACGGCAAGAATTCCACCAATTATATCCGTTAGCTCACGTGGAGGTTGAACATGTCCTGCGTTTATTATTTCTCTTGAAGAACGTGAAAGACAAACAACGGAGGCTATCTTTTCATTCGCATATTCCAATGTTTTTTTGTTAATACTTGGTTTTGACTCAAATACTGCATACACACTTTCAGCAGTCACAAATTTCTCTCCGGCGTCTGTCCCAAAAATCAAGGGGGAGTATAGCGCATCATAAATGATAATATCAATCTGTTCGCTTATCTTCCCAGATGCATCAAAGACAAAGCCCTTATCAATAGCATATTTGCTTGGCAAGAAACTACGAAAGAAATCTATCCACGCACTTTCACAATGGTCTCCCTTAGTGACAGGATGTTCAAGTAACACATTTAATTTACTTTCAAGAACTGCTTGCTTCGCTTTGAACATTGTTTTGATACTCATCTTATTATCAGACATTTTTTATCCTCACTTTCTAACTAAGCGGTTTTTGTTTTAATGTTACCGTTAATCTTCCGTATACATTCTTCAAAATTATGAATTGGGATTGCACTTAATAACGTACTGCCATCAATTATCTCACAATAACTCTGCCTTATCTCGTCCAAACTATAAAAACTTAACACTACTTACCGAAAAGACCGACAGCGCAAAAAAATCGTACCATGCCGAAAGTCAAAAGTCCACCCACTAAACCAAAGCAGGTTTCCCTTAAAGCTTGATATTCTTTAAAAGTCCCCCATATTGGTTCCAATATTTTTACTATTATCTTTATTCTTCTTTTTTTGTTCTCCAATAGAAAAATCTCTTTGATTATTAGGTTTATTCTTCTCATTGCTATTTTCTTGCTCGCGATTCCTCTTTGCTCTATCGGGGTCTCTAAACTGTGCGACCGAGTCTTCTGATTTTTTTGGTAACTTAGGTAACTTAGATTTATACTCATATTCATACTTATTTGAAGAAGGCAGCCGATTTTTCGAAAACCACTCATAACTTTCCCCATCTTTTTTTAAACGTGGATAATCAATTTTTTGACCCTGAACTGCTTCTGACTTAAAATCGGCAACCTTTTCCAGTTCTGGCGGAAGTGATATAGCCAACGGTTCTTCATCTATATTCATTTCTTTTATTACATAAGGCTTTTTACTTTTGATGTCAAATTCTCTTGTAAGTATCTTATCAACAAAGACTTTTACTGAACCAAATCCCAGTGGTTTCCCATGTCCAATCTTATGACAAAAGCTTCCGTTGGCACAATTTTCACCAAAAGTTAATGCCGTGTATAATTGCTTTAACTCTCTTTCACTTATCCCATCAAAATATACTTCAAATTCAAATTTCGACTCTTCTCCCTCTTTGACTCTTTTGAAATATTGCATATAAGATGTCAACTCGGAATTTTGCTCTCCTTTTAACTCATCAGGATTAAATTCACTGTGGTGCCAATATACCTTTCTTCCTGAAAGTTCCACCGCTGGCTTTCCTTTTTCATCCACTGTATCTGCATTATATGAATACCTTTCACTTCTCAAGTAAAACTCAAGCGCAGATGTACGTGGCGAGGATAGAATCGGCAATAATATTGTCTTCATTTCAGGGGCTTCTTTGCTTATATAATCAGCATCAGTAAATCGTATACGACTACCAAGAGCTTCTTTCCCCTCTGAAGCAACAAAACCAAACAGGGTACACGCCGGACACAAACTGTTTTTTTCTTTACATTTATGCAAAGATTCTGGTAACAAGTCAAGTGGACTCTTCATGTAAACATTACTAGAACAAGAGGAGAAATTGTACTCATCATTTAAGAACATGCAAGAATATGTAAGAATTTCATAAATACTTCTTATCATTCCTCTTATGGAGCTCCCGGGAATCATCGGTTGCTCTGATATGGTCATAAAAGGATATTCATCATAGTCTACTTCTTTCTTTTTCTTCGTATCATATTCTTTTCTCTTTCCCTTTTTTTCATGATCCGGTATAATAATCTCTGTTCTGGGAATTAGATGACAAACCAACTTTCCCGTTAGAGATTTTTTCTCGCTAACCCCTTCTGCATATTCTTTTCTAAACTTTTTAACGTCTTCATCGTCATCTTTTGGTAAAGAGATAAAATTATATGGATTTACAAATGTGTCCGACATATTATTCGCCCTCCTTTAGAAATTCAACAATTCTGAAATCAATTGGATATGAAAAACCTTTTTCGTCTTCGCGATAAAAATTCTCTATTCTGATTTTAGCCACATCATCTCTTGGAAGGTCATATACACCGCCTCCCGTAGCTTGAACTATATACATATCCTTTTCTCCCAAGGTACACGTTCTCTTAGAAGTGTCGATATCCAGGTAATGCTTTTCTTTTTCTCCTGTAACAGTCTCCATTTTTTGATAGATTCTGGAACTTCTTAGTTGAAATCTATCTCTCTCCTCTTTTTCATTCCCAAGATTATCTCCTATTTCCTTCATTTCATAATCTTCTACACTTTGCGCTTCAATTTTCTGCACTTTTACCCCTAGGCTACCTCTTATTGCTTTAATTTCATAATCCGTATTAAATGCTCGAATTTCCAGTAATTTACTTAAATCAATCTCGTTTAATTTTCTTATCGAGGCACTTACAAAATCACTGGCTCCCATCGCAATGAACCACTCTAGTTCAGAATACTTTTCTATTTCCGCTATTAAATCCCCTTCTGCAACCCATCTCCTTTTATCCATCGCAAACCTTCTCCTTTATCTGTGCATAGCAAATTTCCAATGGTCCCTTTTCATTTACAGAAATTTCAATGATTTCAAACAAACCTCGGCCCACTGCGGTTAAACCACCGACTGCTACAAAACCTTCGTGTAAATCGATAATCGTAGCGCAAAGAGCCGCTTTTACCTCATCAGAGACATCTTTTTTCACTTCTATCGACAGGTTTGTTTCGCCGTCATAAATTGTTTGCTCGGTATAAAGCGCACCTTTCTTTGTTCCGCTCGTAAAGCGGTCTATGGCATTCCTAGTAAGTTTTTTGGGCACTGCTCCCGCAATCGGACTTTCACTAAAAGTAATTTTAGATTTAGCGGCAGATTTTTCCTCCTCGTTCACATAACCAAATGCTTGCTCTATTTTATCCTTTTCCTCTTTTCCCAGAAGGCTTCTGATATGACTTCGAAACATGCCGCTCCAACTGGTTCCCGGAATTACAGGAGTCTTATTTGCAAGAGACAGAGGACCGTAATCTGCCATTAATTCTTTTTTTTCTTTTGATTTTTCGTTTGTATCTGTTGAGGCAACTGATTCTTCCTTTTCATCTGCTTTTTCTTTTGCATCTGTTAAGTATTGCCTAATCGTAAGTCCGCCTTTTTGCTTTAGCTTTAACTCTATGCGTATTGCGTCGTTATCTCCTTCGTCGGAACCTTTTTGCCATTCACCACCAAAGTCACTCTCACACATATTAAATTCTAACCATCCCTCTGACCCCTTTAACTGGTCAGGTAAGATGAATTCTTTAGTCTTGTACGAGACGCTCACATCTCCGTATCCTCTTGTGGTTTTCGCCCCAAAGCGCACTTGCTTTTTTAACATAGTTTTCACATAATCAATGCAAGAATCCATTTCCGATGTTCCGTCCTCGATTACCTCTATATAACTAATAAAGATTGCATTTGGCTCAACCACCTGAAAATCATATTTCCCCCCAGTTTTAGCGGTCTTATCCAAATGAAGTTTGACTCCGTCTCGTATTGATTCCTCTACTCTCGCAGACGCCAACTGACCATCGTAAAACTTTAAAGAACTTTCTACTGCTTCCTCCTTTTTATTCTCACTTCGAAGTATCACTACATCGCCAAAATATTTTTTCCTTTTCTCTGGATCTTTTTCGAGACTACGATATACTCCCGCTATGGAAGTTGCCGGAATTACTGGTCTACCTCGCGAGTCACGTAGTAAATCACTATCGGTATCTTTGCTATATGAACTTCCTATCGATAAGGGAGATAATAGCTTTATTTCAAGTTTAAAGTATGTTATTTTCTTCACCTGCTTTACCTCCTTTGCTTGTCTCCATTATTTTTCGCTTATATCTGTGAACGCGGAATACCGTATCCCAAAACAACTTATATTCCAAATCATCTCTCTTTTCTTTTCCTCCTTCTAGTTGGTCTTTATCAATATATTCCACCAACGCCTTCTGCACCGCTTCGGTTTTAATGGCAGTAAGCCTTCTTTTAAAATCGCATTCGTTTTTAGATTGTTTTAGCATCAACTGAACTCGACCTATTTGGGAAGATGTAACATTAGAAGGTAACTTATTTTCATCAGCAAAAGCGAGGGCTTTTCGTCTACACTCTTTCTCATCGTTTCTCTTTTCTATTATTTTCTTATATGCCTCTACTTCACTTGTGACGTTTGAGCGCTCCCTCTTATTACTTATTTTTTTTAGTTGTGGCATTTCGCTTACTTTCATTATTTCACAGTGACCGAATCCTTCATTTATCTTAGCACCAATAAAAACTTCCGCCGGAAGTTTCCCGGTAACCTTGTCAAAAATGATAGCAGACCCTGCTTTAATCGTTTTCATGTGAGGTTTCTTCAGATTCCATATGCCGCTATATCCACCTACTGTGCGGTACGATAGACTACTGCTATCTCTATCAACCGTACCTACGTTCAATTTAACCCTATCATCACTCATTCTCTCTTGCAGGCTTGATAAAAGTGCCGTTAGACCGCAATCATTCGCTCCCTCGTTTATCAAAATCACATCAGACTGTAGCACTACTGCAACTTTATCCTCTTTAATGGTAATTGTTTGTTCCGCATTCTTCTGAGGAAAACCGCATTCTATAACACAGTTGGAATACTGTGCTGTTTTAGATTTGCCAAGGCGAATTTTATTTCCCTTAATTAATCTCCATATTTTCTTTAAGTATTTCCCTTTCCCTGTGATACTTCCAACAAAAGTTTGCCCCGCCGATAATGCTGTTTGCATGTATAGTAAGGTCTCTTTGGTGTTGTAATGATAAATCACTTCTTTTTCAATTTCGTTAATATTTCCAAAAGCATCAATATAACTCTCTTTCAGCGGTTTCGGCATGTCATTCTCTTTTAACTTGTCCTTGTCCATCTTCGAAAGCTTTGCAAAATTGACATATATATCTTCTTGTTTCAACTTCGCATAGCAAAGGGGAGCAACCTTTCCACCAACATACAAATTAGAAAAAATCACATTCTCTTGCAAAAATAGTTCTTTGAATTCATCCGATTGTTTATTCTCATATCGCCACGCAAGTGCCCCCAGAAGAGCCGTTCCCGGAATATAATTTTCTGTTTCATTATTATTCATTGAAGTAATAACCATTGGAGATGTGTTTGTCACATAAATAGGAATTTTATAAGTTCGATTATCTTTCATCTTCAATTTCTTTGCTTCAATGCAACTATTCTTTTCTGCCTCACCTACTTCCAGTGTGCACTTAACTGCTCCTAAACCACGGTTTCTATTGTATCCAACAGAACGTAAAGCACCACATATTTCCTTTAAATCCTCCCGATACTCTTCATCAATATCACAGCTCGCAATGAATTTCAATCGCTCTTCATTAATTGGAGAGTATTGCTTCACAACACGATTGAATCTCAAAGTATTTTCTTTCGCCACACCTATATTCTCATCCTCATCTATTCTTGTCGCTACCCGAGTGTACGTAAATATATCCAAAACTTGCTCGAAAGATTCTCCCGAAAGCTCTTCACATATCTTCTTATAATCCGAAAGAAGTGCGTCCGATGAAAAGCGCAAATTACCTTCTACTTCATTTCCGGAAATACCAAAAATTTTATCCCGCTTTTTCGTATCCATTTCGATAAAATCTGCCGCTTCTCTCAGAACCCCTTTTAAACGTCGAGAAGGGATATAAGGAATCCCCCTTTTGTCGTAACATACATCTGTATTTATTATAGAGGCAAAGCCTTCCCCACTGGCAACACACAAGTCCGAACGCAACTCAATTACGATTTTTGGCATCTTAATCATCCTCCCTAAACCAAATGTCATAGAAATCACTAACATCACACAATATCGGAATGTCTGTTTCACTCAGTTTTGGCTTCCCCTCCGCATTAGACTGAATACGTAGTAATTCTAATATAAAATCTGCTTCTGAGCGAAAAGCTGCATCTCTTAGAGCCTTAACATTTGTTCTCTTTACATCTTTTTTTAGCATTTCACCGATTCTTTCGAATTCTTCATAGCTATGCGTTTTTTCATCATTTCCCTTCACACAATAGGGCATCTTTGTGCGTTTTTTCACCTGCTTATTTCTCAGTATTTCTAAATCAGCGGTGATGGCACTACGGCAGAAGTAAGCATCAATATAACTATTGTCTCTACATCCTTTTTTTCCCTCTTTTATCAGCTTCTTTATTCGTTTCTTTCCACTTTCACAACATGCCTCTGCCAACGAATAAATCTCTGAAAAAGGAGCTCCCGAATGACAAATCACAACTCCTGCGCAAGCAGAAAATTTCTCAGAGGAATGAAGGCTTTTAAAATACGCTTTTAACAACTTGTGAGCTTTCCGGGCATTACAAACGATAGTTATCTCATCTCCGCCGCCAATTATCTGACGCATTTTCAGAACAGCTTTTCCTTTTTCATCCACCACGTCTACTGTTTCGGCAATTGCTTTAAGAGGTTTTTTAACAAAAGCCTCATTGATTTCAACCGTGAACTCTCTTTGCTTTTTCACACCTTCTTCAAATAGCATGTCCTTCGGAATCAAGTCTTGTACTTGTTGTCCTAAGCCATTACCATCAATATAGATGACGGCAATTAAACTTTCTTCTCCCTTTTCTTCAACCAAAGAATCAAAGACTTGAGCATATTCACTAACATCATCTTCTCTATCCGTTTTAATTTCCTGATTCATGCTATTAAATGCATCCAGTTTCTGCTTACTCTCTTTTGACAGGGATATTTGTAAATCTCTGTCCTTAAAGACTATGGGTTGTGAAGTGCTTCTGTCATTTTGAGTAAGGGGAAGTACATTATTGTAAGAAGTAGTTGGTGCCAAGCGTTTGTGCTCATCTAAATTATCTTCGATGCCTTTTTTAATCTCTCGGAACGCTTTCTTTTCCAATTCATCATAGTCAAACTCTGCCATTCCGCAAATGGGGTTTAATCCCCTTGCATTATCGCGCAACCACTTTGAAAAATACCGATTGAAGCTGATAAATGCCTCTTTGCTTTTGTACAATATTACAATATTCCCGCCGCCTTCGTACAGTACAGTTCCTTTACTTTTTGATTTCTTGAAAACCTCTAAAGAAAAATCGGCAGTCATATCAAATACTATTTCGGGGCGCTTCTCTAATACTCTCTTGTACGAGCTCTTAATAATTTCTGATGCACCTACGATTTGCTTTACTCGATTGGTTTTGTATATATACTCTTGTTTGCTACGATAATCGTAAACCGCAACGACATATTTTTCGGACATGAAGATTCCTCCTTGGTTTCTGCTTTCAAAACTTGAGTGAAAGTTACATTAATTTCACTAAATAACCCTACATTGCGTTTGCTGTTTCCACTTCTCATGTCAAAATGTAAATCGATACTGCCCAAAGCCCCTTGTGGTTAATTTCCCCACATGCAATTGCTGACCCACGTCAATATATGGCATATATCTCGTTATTTCTCCTGTAAAGTTGACATTCCCTACCATACCTTTTATCATCCCTCTTTCTTGCTTAATGACTCTTTCTCTTAGATTAACATTCGCTTTAATCCATGGTTTTCGACAAATCAACCGATAGGGAATAACAAATTCATCTTCTTCGTAAAGATCAATAATCGCCGCAACACGCGAGAGTAGGCTATCTATGAAAATGTTAAATTCAATATTTTTGATTAGTTGGGACTTCTGCAAGATTTGTACCGGCGTGATAAATTGTATTTCTAGCTTTGTAACACTTGCTATCTTATCAGCGCCGTTATCTGTCCATGTTACCGGCTTTGGAAGATGAAAAAGTGTGTTAGCTTCATAAATAAGACGATTTGTATATTCCTCAAATACTTTTGAAAGGATAAAAGAATTGCTATTTTTTCCAAGTTCTCTAACTACCATGTGTTCTACTCCACTTATAATTTCCTCGATGTATTGCGTAGCTCTGCCAAACAATATGATTGTGAAATAAAAACTTTCTCCCGCATTATATTGCTTTTTATTTATTTCGCTAACTTCTATAATGTAGGGATTGGGAACGCTTGTGAACTCATCGTCTTTGTAGAGTGATTTAAAGACGTTAGCATAAATACATGTTTCTGTGGAATTACAATTATTACAATTCGCTTTTTCTTTTTGAGAGCAATATAAACTTATTAGAGAGTTACCTAGTGCTCCTCGAATTGTGTTACCAAGATATTCCGGGAGATATGAAGTAGTGAGCGTTTTTACCTCAAAGCCTAATCGTAGTAGTCTTAGTTTATTCATTGAACTGAGCCCCTCTCCAAATTTTTGGCGTTTTATATTTCTTACATATTACTTGTGCCCTTTTGCATTGTCAATCTTTTTTTTTCACAATCAACGCCTGCACTCATATTATAGATTATCCATCAAAAAGCAAAATTGCAAAATTATTTGGGCTATCCTGAAAAGAAATTATTGCTACAACTGTTTCACTGCCTAGGAGAAGACGGCGCAAATTATCTCCACTATATACTTGCCCATTGCACCGACTATGATTATGCCGAAACACAACGACATCTGAACAAATATTCCGTTCCAAATCCTATCGGATGTAAAAAGTTAAGCGATATTCTTGGTGATAAAGCTAAATGTTCATGCAATTTTTCAAATCATAAGACGTATGCCACACCCATTCTACATGCTAAAAATAAAGAACCAAACTGTTATACTCCGGCAAAAATGCAAGATCACATCGGTCATTTCAAGTCTAAAACACCGAAGCACCGNGCNGAAGATGCCCNTACTTCCTTGCTGAGCCTAAACAAAAAGGCATACGAGATACAGGAGCAACAAAAAGTCCTGAAAGGGCAACTTGAAAGNAGTTCCTTATGAACCATTCCGCATGTGATTTTACGATAATCTGCTATGACATTAGCAATAATAAATTACGTAGCAAAATAGAAAAGACACTGAAAGATTTTGGGGTTCGCATACAATATTCTATCTTCATGTGCAACTTAGATGAAAAAGGAATCATGCAATGCCGGATGAAACTCGCCAATGTGCTAGATAACTTTTCGGATTATAAGGGCTCCAATGATAGTATCTTTATCCTAGAACGAATAAGCAATAGAAAAATCTGCAGTATTCTTGGCTCAGATGAGATATTCCATAAATCACAAGCTTATGAGATTATTTGAGTATTATTGAACATCGGTTTTTAGCTAGGATTCTTTGAGGTAGCAGTAGAGGTTTTTTTCCTCTGATAATTTCCCTTGACGACGTTGCTTATTCCTTGTAAAATGTGTGTATGGTAGATACTTTTCGGAATAGTTTTCCTGTCCAAAAATCATGTACTTCCCGAATATTTATATTACGATATTGTTACGTAAATATTCTCCGCTTTTTCAATGGTTTTTGGTTCTCGAAAGAGATTTTGGGGCATCTGATTTAACACCTTTGTCATATTTTCTTGTTTGCTATATCATAAAATCCATGACATTCCGAAAAGATACCTCTGGAGTATCGATTTTAAGCGGCTTCCAGAACGAAAGGGGTGAGCGCCACTCCCTGCCTGAGAAGGCATTGAAACAATTTCTTTAGGACCATAATTCCATCTTGTATCTCAGGTGAGCGCCACTCCCTGCCTGAGAAGGCATTGAAACTTTCATAAGTTTTCTTCGCTTCCGTGGATGTTGCCGGTGAGCGCCACTCCCTGCCTGAGAAGGCATTGAAACTTTGATATTGGCTCGAATATCGCGTTCATGGATACGGTGAGCGCCACTCCCTGCCTGAGAAGGCATTGAAACAAGTCCTGTAAGTGCCCCAACATAGCCTCTTTTTTGGTGAGCGCCACTCCCTGCCTGAGAAGGCATTGAAACCTACGAGTGCAGCGACTACGACTGTTAGGGTATTGGGGTGAGCGCCACTCCCTGCCTGAGAAGGCATTGAAACTGAACCATATTCCACAATCCAGCATGCATTGGTCTAGGGTGAGCGCCACTCCCTGCCTGAGAAGGCATTGAAACGCCCAAAAAGGTTGTAAGAATTCATCAATTCTGTCTGGTGAGCGCCACTCCCTGCCTGAGAAGGCATTGAAACCTCAAAAACCTCATCAACTGGAATCCAAATGATTTCGGTGAGCGCCACTCCCTGCCTGAGAAGGCATTGAAACTGCCTCAATGATGATTACAGAATTATTTGGTAATTGGTGGTGAGCGCCACTCCCTGCCTGAGAAGGCATTGAAACTTAATGTTCCTAACACAATACTGGTTTACGATTGTGAGCGCCACTCCCTGCCCGAGAAGGCATTGAATCAACAAACAAACATTGCCATTAACATCTTTTACCATTGATGAGCACCGCTCATACCTGAAAAGGTCTTGAAACCTAGTGAAAAGTGACAATTTGTCACTTTTCACTTTTTTGGTGTGCCCAGCATGGGCACACTCTCCACTCCATGCCCAGAAATGGTATTGAAATTCTCACGTAATCGTGTCATAATTGAGAGGAAGAATGACCGTACTCAATGAATCAGGGAGGATGTGAAGATAGTGAAAAAACCACTAC
>JGI20163J15578_10000744_pt1 | contig 13453 bp, 3 predicted proteins | sample TergutCu122P1_FD_15578 | JGI IMG/M metagenome (IMG submission 15578)
ATGACCCGGTGGAACCAGTTCAATTTTTGGAAGTTGTGCGGTTTTTTCAACCAAGGCATCCAAAGAAACTTTTAGCCCGGGTGCAATTGTACCGCCGAGATACTCTGCATTTTCTGAAACTGCATCAAAAGTAGTTGCAGTACCAAAATCTATGATGATCAGTGGACCACCAAATTTCTCAAAAGCAGCGACAGCATTAACTATTCTGTCTGCACCCAATTGCTTAGGATTATCAATTTTTATTGTGAGTCCGGTATTTATTTCGGAATTCACAACCAAAGGTCTCGAATTAAAATATTTCATAGAAACATTTTGAAGCGTGTGTAAAATTGACGGAACAACCGTGGATATGACAACATTCTCAATATCTGCAATTTTGAAGCCTTCATATTCAAATAATTGCTTGAATAATATACCATATTCGTCAGAGCTTTTGTTGCTATCCGTTTGGATTCGCCAATTTGTAAGTAATTTGCCGTCTTTAAAGACACCTAAAACTGTATTTGTATTTCCTACGTCGAATGCAAGTAGCATGCATTTTCCTCCTAACTTTTTTTTGCAATTCTCATCAAAATGAGCGACTACATTGTATCATCAACGCTGACATGCGTCAACGAAAAAAGGCTTAACTACAAAAAAATGTAGATTTTTTATTGAGATATGATATAATTGTGCTAATGATTGTGCTTTTGTCATAACCAAAGTCAATCAGGATCGTATAAAGATAATTGGGTGTAGGTAATCGTCTGAATTAGATGGACGAATGCCAAAAAAACTTACTAGGAGGTAATTTGAAATGTTCAAAAAGAAATTTACGACAGCATTTGCGTTAGCTTTAATTGTGATACTAGTACTTACCAGTGGAGTTACAGCAAGTGCTGCCAGCGGTTCAGATGTTGAAACCAGGACAATTAACGTGTCTTCATTCAACCATGTTCGCGTAGGTGGCAACTGGGATGTAGTTTATGTAGTAGCACCATCGCATTCCGTCCGTGTGGTAATGCCGACAGAATGGTTTGCTCGGTACAGTTTTAATGTGACAAGAAACACCTTATCAGTTGACAGAAATTTGCGCAGCAGACTGGTTCGCTGGGATGCACCTGCCAGACCACGTATTTATGTTTATGCACCAAGTCTTGACAGTATGAATTTAAGTGGTTCAGCTAATGCGACAAGTCGCTCTGCGATTGCAGTAGGAGATTTTACGCTGAATGTAACCGGTAATGCCATAGCAGACTTTAACTTCAATATTTCAAACAGTCTGTCTCTTAACGCCACCGGTTCACCGGAAGTAACTATGTCAGGTACTACTCGTTATCTGTCTATAAGTGGGGCGGGTGTTAATAGCATTCATGCCTTTAATTTGGAAGCAAGGTATGCCAGAAGTGTATCTATAGCCGGTATTGGGGTTGTTGAAGTTACTGCTGTTGAAACTCTTGACGTTAGAGTTGGCGGAACAGCCCGAGTATATTATCGCGGAAATCCGGAGATTAGTTCAAGAACTACCGGTTCAGGAAGATTAGTTAACGCAAACTAGTACTGTAAATCAATAATGGTTTTACGTCAATAGTTGGGGTGGGACTCCTAAAAAAAGGTTTTACGTCAATAGCTAGCGTGGAACTCCTAAAAAAAAGGTTTTACGTCAATAGCTAGCGTGGAACTCCTAAAAAAATTGAAGAGTGATGAGGCAGATGAAAATCTGCCTCTCAATTTATAGTCTCCAAAAACATCCTGATATCCTCAGCGATATCCTCAGGCAGAAAAGGCAGCACCGTTTCAAAGAAAACGTCGTCATGCCCGACTTCAATTCCGTTGGCACGCAGATTGCTTCCCGGGAAAGCAACAAACACGAAAATGCTGTCATGCTCTTCATGCCAGAACACATAATGCAGGCGAGCATCCAAAGCGGATTTGGTTTCCGACGGATTAAGCTCCGTGGCGAACAACCGACCGATCAAGTCGCGGTGCACCGCCAAATCCTGGCTGTAAACCGTTTCCATGTGGGTATGCCCTTCCCTGAGCGGATCCGTGTAGACAATCATCAGTCTGATGCCGTCAAGGTTTCCTTCTTGAACCGACTTGAAAATTTGGGGCGGGATTTCGATAATTCTCCTATAGCCCCACATGAAGTCACTGATGTCCGTAGCGATGTCCTCCGGTAAAAAAGGTAACACTACCTCATAGAAAATATCGTTGTGCTCAACTTCAACTCCTTTGACAAACAAATTACCAGTACCAACACCTCTAGCAACAACACTAAATATTTCGCCATGCTCTTTATGTTCAAACACATAATACAAGCGTGCGTCTACAGTGGATTCAGTTCCCGCTGGTATCAGCTCTGTAGCTAACAATCGACTGATTAAATCATGATGCTCTGTCAAATCTTGACCAGTAACCACTACTCTGTAAGCATATGCTCCTCCGCTGATGAAGTTTCCCCTGTAATCATACACACCACTTATTAACTCTTGTAATGGCATCGGGTACTGGACAAGCGCAAAAAAGTGAAAATAGTAAATTGTTATAGTAATATCCTCAAAGTTTCCTTTTTCAATTAACTCATAAATATTAACGGCATTTTCTTTTACTGTCATGTCCCCTTCTCCGCATCCGACAAAAATAACACTAGCAAATAAAATCAAAATAGCAAATATCAAAATCATAAACTTCTTTTGCATTGTGCTATTGCTCCCTTCAAAAAACTACTTTTGCGCTTTATCTCAAATTAACAGATATAATTTGTGGAGATCTGTGATCCATACCCGGTCTATAAATAATCCTATGATGGGTAGAATTATTCATTTGAACTCCCCGCCCATAACGCCCATGTCGTATTGGTTCGCCAAGCCGTTGCACAACTGGTACACTACAGCCCCACATATTAGAACAGCATCCGCATGCAGGGCTATAGTTACGTAATTTGAAAATCGTTGTTATTAATTGTTGAAACGAAATAACATTAGCTTGAGTTTATTACTGCCTATGCTTGCCTTATAGCCCCGCAAAATTACGAATATCTGTGGCTAAATTTTCAGGCAAAAAAGGTAACACTACCTCAAGGAAAATATTGTTATACTCAACTTCAATTCCGTTGACAAACACATTAGCATTGCCAAGTCCCCAAGCTACCACACTAAATATTTCACCATACTCTGTATGTTCAAATACATAATATAAGCGTGCATCCATAACAGATTCGGTTTCAGTTGGTTTTAGCTCTGTCGCAAATAGTTGATTAATCAAATCACGATGCTCTATCAAATCTCGACCGATAACCACTGTTTTGTAGTCATACCATCCGCCGATTAGATTCCCTTTGTTATCATACCAGCCGCCTATTAAGTGTTCCAATCTCACCGGGTCGGTAAAAAACCAAAATGACATATAGTAAATCGTTAATGTAAGATCGTTAAGATTTCCGGGTTCAATTACTCCGGGCAAATAAAACGAGTTTTCTTCTGTGATCATATCGCCCCTCCCACATCCGGGAAAAATAGTGGTTGTAAACAATATCAAAATTGAAAATATTAAAATTATGTATCTTCTCTTCATTGCAATAGTACTCCTTCCTGCAAAGTCATCGTTTTTTATCTCCAATTAACGTCTCGAAGAACCGGCTGCGCATGCGCATGTGGTTTGTGCCAAATTCTGTGGTGAGTAGGATTATTCATTCTGTATGCGGGCGTTAGTCGATGAGCATAATAATCATGTCGAATTGGTTCGCCAAGCTGCCCCGCAATAGGAGTTTCCCAATCTCTTAGATTATCCCGTTCTATTCCGAGCATAACAGTCCTTCTCATTTTAATCACTTCATCACCTACCATGCCCGGGCCGTGCAAACGATTGTATTCATCAAACCTGCCCCCCAACCATTGTACGAAATGTCCCAGCTCATGAGCCAACACATTGGCCGCGCTTCGAATACTTCCGTCAGGTAACATAGTTCCTCTTGTAGGATCCCACCAAATTACACCTGTTACAGGGTCAATTCTCGATATTAAATCTTCATTAAACCTGATAGTAAACGTCACTCCACTAGTTTCTATTATACTGATAAGCTTTCTTGCTTTTGCCGAGCCTTCTAACAAGTAACGTATCGCCATGTCAAATTGAGCCATTTGTTCACGAGTTGGTGGTGAATTTCCTACGAAAACAACATTTCGCAACACAGTACTTGAACCGCCACCAGCAGTTGAACTGCCCCCCAACCATTGTACGAAACCGCTTCCAGTCCCTCTAAAACCTGTAACGCTACACGTGAATGTGCCTGCGCCAGACCTGAGAACAATTCCATTTGCTAGTTGAAATGCTCCTGATGGCAGAAAAAATCCGGTTAATGGCTGAACCGCCGACAAGCCCAATGGATCAATCCACCTAACAGGGTTGTGCATGGTATACATGAACAGATTGCCGGCTTGCAAGATGGCATTGGTAGACGATTGCATATTTCCTATATTCCAGTGTGGATCCGGGCTCGTCCACCTTCCGGTTCTCGGATTAAAATTCCTGTAAGGCGTGTAGTAAGTACTTGTCTCAGCATCCCAGTACATGGAGGCAAACCTAAACGGGTTGGTGCTATTTGCATCCGGAGTCAATTCAACGCCAAAAGCAGTATATCTGTAATTTTGAATTACCTGACCTTGTGCATTCACCCGCTGAACAACGTCGCCACGCTTATTATACAAATAGTACCCATGCTGCTCGCTTCGGATAATACGACCAGTTAGTGAGCGGTCAAATCGACCAATGACTGCTCCGCTCTCATTAAGTTCGAGTACAATATTTCCGTTTTTCCAAATGTAAGTTGTCGTAACGCCGTTAACGGTCTTTGAGTGACGTAATCCATCAGCCCTGTATGTATATGTTACAATCATATCAACTGAAGCGGTATTCGTCAACGGTTCAAGTGCGGAATCTATCAGTGCCATAAGAGTACTCTGATCCCATGCCGATCTGCTCTCAATCTCATATATAGAGACGTCTTCATAAAGATGTTCTTTTGAAGTTAGATAATCAATATGTATATTATCGTTTAACTCGAATATTGTAGATTCTAATGCCAAAGTATTTGAACGCATATCGTCGGGAGTATTACCTGAAACTACGGCATTCGCTCCGATGTAAACGTTTTCAAGCGCAGCACAGATTCCACCACCTGACCTGGTTGCTGTGTTATTTATAACTTGACCACCATGCATTGTAAATTTGCCGTTTTGTGCAAGAGTTAGCACTCCACCACCTGATCCTTGCGTAACAGAATTGCCACTTATTGTACCGCCATGCATTGTAATAGTGCTGTTAGCATTTTGATTAAAAATACCACCTCCGCCACGATCTGCAGTGTTATTACTAATTTCGCCATCGTACATAGTGAAGTTTGAGCTACTAACACCGCCACCACGAGCAGCTCGATTATTACTAATGATACCGCCGTGCATTGTGAAACCGGAACTGCTAACACCACCAGCAAAAGCGTTATTTAGTGAGGAAGATGTGACAACAGTTGAATTACCACTAATCTCACCGCCATACATTGTAAAATTGCTTCCGGATACGCCTCCGCCACTAGCGAGACCGAGGTCACGAGCGGTTACTGTATTATTGCGAATAATGCCGCCGTGCATTGTGAAATTGCTTCCGGATACGCCGCCACCATAGGCTACTGACGCAAAGTTAGCTGCTGAAGCGGTAACCGCATTGTTTTTAATTTCACCACCATACATTTTGAAGTTGTTTCCAGATACGCCTCCACCGATAGCTTGCTCACGGTTGGTCACTATATTGTTGCTAATTATTCCGCCATGCATGACAAATGTACCGTGACGATAGAACCTGACACCACCACCCATTGAGTCCGCTATATTATTCGAAATTGCACCACCAGTCATGACAAATGCTCCACCGTGTGTTACCGCGACACCACCACCAGAACTCGCCATATTATTCGAAATCATGCCACCGGTCATGACAAATGCTCCGCTTTGTACAAGCACACCGCCACCAAGTTGTTGTGGACGGATACTATTGTGAATTGTACTACCTTCACGCATTATTAATATGCCACCTGCACCTACATGTACTCCGCCTGAATTATTTGTATTTTCCATAGTGCCACCACTAAGCGTAATTCCATTACCTAATGTTAAGCTACCATAAACAACAAAGTGGCGTTGGTCGTAATTTCTTTGAGTAATTACCCTTTCAGCTTCACTATTGCTTGTAAGTGTTATATTGCGATTTCTCGGTATTATAATCGCATCGCCGTTCAGTCCAATCGGTGCTAGCGCACTTGACGAGAGTTTTACTGTGGTAGGAACATTCTCTCGTGCCGAATTTATTGCATTTTGAAGCGCGCCCCAATTATTAACCACAACAACATCGCCCATAGTATCATTCGCGAGTACGTTAACGATTATTAGTTGGTTAAAAGCATTATACGTTTTCGTTTCAGTTACATCATCTGTGATTTTTGTCAGCTGATTGCCGTTATGGTCGTAAATAAATGTGGTGACTTCGTTGATTCCACCCGCAAGCATCCTTGTTGACGTCAGTAGTCGATTGTTAAGATCATATGTATACGCTACAGTATAATTCTCTGCACCGGTTACTATCGTAGTAAGCCTATTGCCGCGATTGTCGAAAGTATATTCACGAGTAATTGATAACCTTATCGGCTTTGCTCCTCGCAGGTTTAAGAATCCTACACCATCTTGCCCTAAAACTTGCACAGGCGTATTACGATGAGTTGTTGTTCCGTCTCCAAGTTGACCATTCAAATTATCGCCCCAAGTCCAAACTGTCCCTTCTTGTCTTATAGCAAGGGCATGACCTCCGCCTCCTGAAATCTCGCTAACATTTGTTAGGTTGTGCACTCTTACAGGCACAAGACTGTCATCTTGCATGCCATCACCAAGTAAGCCTCGAAAGTTACTTCCCCAAGCCCAAGCTGTTCCGTCAGATCTAAGTGCGAAAACACTGTTATTAGCTGACGAAATATCAACAACATTTGTTAGGTTTGGCACTTGTCCCGGCGTGTGACGAGCAGTTGTCGTTCCATCACCAAGCTGACCGCTGCTATTAGAACCCCAAGCCCAGACCGTTCCGTCGGCTCTGACGGCAAATGCGCTACTACTTGCTGACGAAATAGAAATCACATTTGCTAAATTTTGCACTTGCACCGGAGTGTTACGTTGTGTCGTTGTGCCATCGCCAAGCTGACCAAACATATTATCACCCCAAGCCCAGACTGTTCCATCGGCTCTAAGTGCAAAGGTTTGATTTCCACCTGCTGAAATAGCAATCACATTTGTTAGATTTTGCACCTGCACCGGAGTAGTACGCTGTGTTGTTGTTCCGTCGCCAAGTTGTCCTCGAAGATTTGCACCCCAAGCCCAAACTGTTCCATCATCCCGTAATGCAACTGTATGAGAGTGACTTGCTGCAACCGCCACAATATTTGTAAGGTTTTGCACTTGCACCGGCAAGTGGCGAGTAGTAGTTGTTCCATCGCCAAGTCGACCATTTTGGTTGTTGCCCCAAGCCCAAACTGTTCCATCTTCTCTTAGCGCGAATGTTTGAGAACCACCTGCTGCGACAGCTGTAACATTTGTGAGGTTCTGCACTTGCATAGGTGTGTTGCGACTCACAGTTGTGCCATCGCCAAGTCCTCCAAAAGTATTAGAACCCCATGTCCAAACCGTCCCATCATCTTTCACAACAGCACTATGAGAACTCGCACCTCCTACTGCGCCGAAAGGTTCAAAATCAATCCAAGAGCTATTTTGTGCAATATTTACCGGGATTTCATCAGCTACATAGTATTTTTCACGTTCATCCTCTTCATTCATTAACTGATCATGTGGTAAATCATATTGCAGCAAATCGTAATACATGCATTCCTCAAAAGTTTCAACGTTAAATGTAGCCATAAGCATATTTGTGTTAGTATCGTCAGGTGTGTTGCCTGAAATAATAGCACCTGATCCTATATGCAGATCTCCGGGCACAGACGAAAGAATCCCACCGCCTTGACGGTTTGCATGATTATTTGTGATTGTTCCCGCCGTTATATTAACAGTTCCGCCTTGATGACGAATTCCGCCACCACCGGCAGTTGTTGCCGTACCACTGGCAACGTTACTTTCAATACGTGCAGCCGTATTGTTCATAGTAAATGTTCCACCGGTGACACGCACACCACCTCCACCGGAATTCGCTGCATTTCCTCCGTCTTGCATATTGTTTCGAATTGTACCACCGGATTGTGTAAATGTGCCACGCCCAACATGGACTCCGGCTCCCAATTGACCATCATTAGTGTTGCTGTTGATTGTACCACCATTCATAATAAAGCGAGCAACTGCATCGGCACCTTCTATTAAGCGCACACCACCCCCATAATTGTTACTGATGTAACCGCTATTCATAGTAAATGTGCCAAAATTTATACGCACTCCACCAGCATTAACACCCGTATTAGCTTCTTCTTTGCTAAAGCCGCCAATTATTCCACCATTCATAGTAAAGTTCCCGGTGTTACCTCCGCTAAGTTGCACACCACCGACTCCGCTGACTCCGGATGCAAAATTTTCTGCAATTCTTGCATCACCACTCATTGTAAAGGTACCATGTATAACAAGAACTCCACCGGCTCCAATTTCCGATTGGCTAGTGTTGCCTACAATACTTCCGCCACTCATCGCAAAAGTACCATTTCCAACTTCCACTCCGCCGGCTCCACGCCCGCCAGCATAAGCTGTTTGAACATTTCCACTAATAGTGCCTCCACTCATATTAAACACTGCATTAAAAGCGTTCAGACGTACTCCGCCGCCATTTGATGTTGACCTTGTTGCAATGTTTCCACTAATTAAACCACCGCTCATATTAAATGCCGAATTGGTAAGTATATGGACGCCACCTGTGGTATTTCCGGAGTTATATCGAATTGAACCACCTAACATATTGAACGTTACACTTCCTGCGGCATCGGATCCAAGTCCTTGAAGGTGCACCGCGCCGTCAACTGTGGTGCGCATGCAATTTTCGATAACGCTGCCGTCCAGCATCGTTAACGTGCCTCCTGTATCAACAAGTACACCGCCTGAATCGTTTGTATTGTTTCTTGCGCCGCCGGAGAGAGTAATGCCACGACCCAATGTCAAGCTTGCACCTTGAGAAATTGCAAAGTGGCGCTGCCTTGCATTCGTTTGAACAACTTGTCTTGCAGCATTAGCGTTACTACTCACAAGTACGATATCACGATTTGCCGATACACTAATCACATTTCCGGCCGTACCAGTTGGTGTTGTAATGTTACCGGCAATTTGTATAATAGTCTGTGCATTTTCCGGTGCTGCATTTATTGCAATGCGAAGTTCTTCCCACGTATTTGCGGTTATAGCTACATCAATTGATGGCTTCTCATCAGATACTACATGCTCTCTTACAAGCCTTCTTGCCAAATCATAAGTGTAAGTTATAGTTCGATTGACTCCTTCAAGATATTCTGTTATCTGCCGAGTATTGCCATCTAAATAATACAGATAGTCAAAGCTCGACAAAGTTGTACTGCCATGCCTGTTAATCACGTTTGTAACCAGACCTGAAAGGTTATGCGTATAAGTAGTTGTTAAATTATTTGACGAAACCGTGCTAATGCGTTGATTGTTTGCGTTATAAGTATATGTTGCGATAAGTTCGCCGTTTGCACGTACCGTCTGCACACGCTGTGCTGCATCAAACGTATACTCGTCATTACTCTGCAATACGTTATTAATATAGACTCTCGATTGTGTTAAGTTGTTAGCTGTATTATAGGCAAACGTTTTAACTACTCCTCCTGTTTCTGTTTGTCTGATCACACGCCCTTGTGCATCATAATAATATGTCATTACATGCGAGCCAACATCTACAGTGCGTAATGCGCCTGTCGGATGAAAAGAATAGCTACGAAAGGTGGCAACTACTCCGTTTTGCAGTGCTTCCCTGCGAATCATCCTTCCCAAATTATCATATGTCATTTGAAAAGTAGTGCCATTCCGATCGACATGAGTAATCAAATGACCATTGGCATCATAAGCGAATGTTTCTGTTTGCCCGAGGGCATCTGTAGTACTTGTCAGTTGCCCTCTATTGTTATATACAAAAGAGGTTGTCGCTCCGCCAATTGTTTTGGTAAGTACATTTCCGGCTAAGTCGTAAATATAAGTCGTTCGAATTCCCTCCGCCCCACCGGTTGTTGATGTTATGAGTTGGTTATGCCTGAAAGTATTTTCTGTAGTTGCCCAAACTTGCGCCTGACCCGGAACGTTCACCAGACTTGATTGTCTGATTATATTGCTGTTATTATCATAAAAATATCTGACTTCAGAATAATGCGCAGTATTGCCACTACGTTCAAACGGTACACGATGAGTAATAAGCCTGCTTAGATTGTCGTATGTAAACCTTTGCGTATTACCCATAAAATCGGTTGAACTTACTATTCTCCCCATCATGTCATATGCATTTTGGGATGTATGCCCTAAGATGTTTCGTACTGAAGTTACACCATGAACGTTATATGTGAATGTATTATTCACACCTAGTGACTGCTCTGTAACTACACGTCCGGCTAAGTCATGAGTAAATGTAGTGATTCTGCCACCTGTTGTGCCTTCCTGCGTTCTACGCCCAAAGCGATCATACTGCACAAATGTTTGAATAGTTGGTGCATTCCCGGTGGTAGAGCCGGTTCCGGTAACCGTAGTTGTGATTCTTCTATTTCCTTCTGCATCAAATACATCAGAAAATGCTGTGCTTTCACGAGACAATTCTACGCCGGTAGGACTTAGACTGCGTCTTTGAGTTACACGATGAAACACGTCATAAGTAAAAACTGTTCGTTGTGATGAATTAATTCTCTGTGCATTTCTTGTTTCAGAAATTCTCATACGAGTATCATAAATGTTCCGCAAGATTTCCACACCGCCCACAGTGACACTCACTAACTTCCCTAGTCCGCTATACTGATAAGTGTATGTTGCACCTAGCACCGTGCGATGTGTCAAAGTGTTTCTTTGATCATCGTAAGCATATGTTGCAAAGCCACCATTTGGAAGCGTGATTCTGGTAATGCGCCCTAATCTGTCGTATTGAAAAAGAGTTCTATAACCATTTGGATCAGTTTCCGTAAGCGGTCGCCACATGGTATCGTAAGTAAACTGGCGATCTATGTTCCCGACTAAAGTGCCATCTGCGTTTCGCACATCGGTTCTTCGGATCAGACTTGGCAAAGTGCCTAAACTATATGTAATCTGTGTTTGAGTGAAAGCCGTGGCGTTATTTGCATAAAACTCATGGATTTCGACGATATTGCCAAAAGTATCATGTGTGAAATCCATCCGAGTTTGTCTTACATTGTTTTCATAGACATATTCTCTAACGATACTCCTGCCATCGGAAGACAAAACATTCTGTTTCACAACTGTTGTTTGCGCATTAGGTCTGGATGTCTTGGTTAACAATAATCCGAAACGCGCATCAAAAGTATAGTCTGTTTGATATCGCGCAAGGGTACTTCCCTGCGCCAAAGGGCTTACCACTTGTGTTATTTGCCCATACCTGTTGTAAGTAAACTGCTGAGTAGTAACGCGTGAACGGTTATTGCTGTGCTCAGTTGTTTCAATGGAGATTGGCAATCTATCATTGTTGTAAGCCATAACTTGATTTAGTCGCAAGACATTACTAGCATTATATGTTCTTTGCGAAATATTCAAATGCCTATGGTTGAATGTGTGAACCACCTGTACGCCGGTGTTCTTAGTCACTGTGGTGCTGTAGGTATGATTCTCCGGTGGGGTTGTTACACGTTGTGGAAAAGCTGTATGGTCGCCTTCATAACCAAAAGTTGTTCTCTGGTATTCTCGCCCATTGTAATACAATGCCCTTGATGAAACTCTCCATAAATGACGACTGCCATCTCTCCCTAAATTTATATCGTGTTTTCCATATTCAAAACGCAGCTGCGCTCCGGATGGATAATTAACTCGCGAAAGAAGCCAAGCGGTATCTGTTCTGGCACCTACTGCCGAAGGGTTTTTATTGGAAAAATGCAAATCGACATTTTCACCACGATAAGTAAATCCTGTCACTGCACCAACTTGATTTTGGATACTCGATACCAAAAATGCGTTAACCGGAAGCCTTTCATTTCGTGTCATATTGATGACAAATGTGCTGTTGTCCGGGCTGGTTATTGTAATTGCACGAGATGCAAATTGTCCTCCTGCTGCAGCGGTATATGTATATGCAAAATTTATAACTCTGTCGTTCGTATCAAATATTCTTGAAAGAAGCCTTAGGTTATTAAACTGCAAAACATTGTCATATTCAAATCTGATTGTGTTACCAAACCTGTCTACCATACCGATAATATGCGCTCCGCTAAAGAAATACGATGTCCCGTTGTGAAACGCCAATCTTCTGTTTGAGCGAAGTGAACCACTGGTAAAGGTGGTGTCATTGTGCAGTCGCATATCATAAAGGGTATATTCTAAGATTGTATTGCCACTTAGTGCAAATGAACCTCTGCCGGGCACATATAACACATTGTCCCAAATATATGGCAAATCAAATATCCATCCTTCGCCAAGACCATGCAGATTGCGAAGTATGCTGATTGCATTATGCCCGTTTGAGTATGCTCTGGATGAACTGTACACTAAGTCTAAATTCAGGTTAAAGTCGTTTCGACCCGGTAAGCTCAAAACATTTATGCGATAGCTCGAAGCACCGGTATTGAGTGATACAGACTCACTTTCATTAAAACGTAATGCAAAAGGATTGCTCACTATATTATCGTGATCAACGTCGGACATAGGTGTAATCGCCTGATATGCGCCGTAATCAAGAGTATCAGCATCATAGTCTATGATATTCCCATACTCATCAACGCCTATGGAAGTGTCTGCTAACCTTGCGTCGAAATGAGGAAACATTAATTCGCCCAAATACCGTGCATACTGATCTTCACTCGTGAAAAAAACATCCGCAAAAAGGATATTAGCTAGTGCTTCTTCCGAGGTATGATTCGCAAATCGTCTTTGCAGCTCTGCGCGGTAAGCATCTTGCAGTTGAGCGCGATAACCGTTTTGCTGCTGAACATCCACTTGTTGATCGCTGCGCAAAACTTCTCCATACGTAAAAGCCGCTTCTATTTCAGATGTTCTACGGTTGTTTAAAAACATTTGTCTTGCGAAATCAAAAGCGTCAGCATGAGTAAGCATCAAAAGCGAATAGCCGTCTAAAGTTTCACGCTCAGGAACTTCTTCCTCTTGCTCTTTTTCATCGTCTTTTTCCGGGTAGTCTTCAGAATCTTTCTCTGTTAAAGTATCATCGTCCTTTTCCTCTAAGATCGGATCATCTTCTTGATTTTTTTGATCTTCTTCTGCATTATTTACTTGGTCGT
>JGI20163J15578_10000745_pt1 | contig 13443 bp, 8 predicted proteins | sample TergutCu122P1_FD_15578 | JGI IMG/M metagenome (IMG submission 15578)
AATACCAAAAGCTCATGGAGTTGGCGAGAACGAAGTGGAACCGGTGATTTCGACTGTTCATGAGACACAAAGTCTCACCTATTGGACCGCCAAGCGCTCGGTTGATTTTATAGAGACACGAGATGAGACCAGATCATTTTTCTTGTGGACAAGCTTTGCCAAACCTCATCCGCCGTTTGATCCATGTCTAAACTATTGGCAGTTATATGATAATAGAGAAGTGCCTGACCCTATTTATGGAGAGTGGTCGAAAGATTTGACAAGGATACCACAAGGGTTTATGGATAGCACTTATAAGCTGAATAATGTATACCGAATGTCTAAAGAACAGATAAAAGATATGAGACGTGCATACTATGCCTGCATTACTCAGATTGATTATTCATTAGGAATTATGTTTGCTCGCTTGCGGGAAATGGATTTGCTGGATAAGACATGGATTATCTTTACAGCAGATCATGGGGATATGTTGGGAGATCATCATATGGGAGCCAAAAGTATTTTCTTAGAAGGTTCTGCTCATATTCCGATGATTATTAAGCCACCGGATACTAGTGAATTTAAGAAATACCAAGGTGGCCGCCGGGAGTTCTTAGTTACCTTGAGTGATCTAATGCCAACTATGGAGGCCATTGCTTTGGGAATAGCAAATTGCGAAATAGAAGGATATGATGGGAAAAATGTACTTGCTATGTTAGATGGGCAGGCCAAAGAACGGACATTTTATGGGCAAAACGAACAACATTTTTGTATCATGGAAGAGGGATACAAATATATGTGGACCGGATTGGGGGGAGACGAACTATTATTTCATATGGAAACAGATGAAAAAGAGCAGAATGATTTATCTAAAAATCTTAAGGCAAAGGAAGTGTTAGCAAGATTTCGGGAAAATTTACTTGCTTTTTGCTCCATCCATGCGCCTAAGTTTGTGGAAAATGGGGCGTTAAAACCCGGTCCTAAGATTAACGGACCGGGTGATGTGGAAAAGTGGCCGGGTTTTCATTCTACCATAGTGGAAACCGATGTATTACATTAACCATTGCTGACAATTACTTCCATACCGGAAGAAAGAGAGGATAAAACGGCTTCCGCAGCTTGGGTTGCCCGATATCCATCCGCTAAAGAAACTTTGGGTTGCCGGTCATCTCGAATACATGACAAAAAGTCTTCGAGTTCATAGCGTAGGGCGCCTTTACGCTCTTGTTGTACAGTGGGCCAGTAATATAAGTCCGGATACTCCACATGTACGTCAGTGTGTAGCTTTAAACCACTGTGAGTCATATCGATTTCTAGGGAGCCTTCAGTTCCGACAATGAGAAATTTGGCTTCAATATAAGAAGGGGTTGCTTCCGGCAAAGACCAAGTGTTTTCTTGACTGTAAATAATACCATTTTCGAAAGTGAAAATCGACAACACGGCATCGTCCACGTCATATCCGTGCTTGATCAGCTTTCCTTTTGTCGCTTTAGCATAAACACTTTTATATTCACTATTAGCAAACCAACGGGCAAGATCGATATCATGCACACCGCTATGAGTGGTCAGATGACATTGCGCGGCATAATGGAGTCCGCCTTTTAAGGGACTTGTTCTTCGGCTTGTCATGTACATGATATCACCGACTTTCCCCTCTCGTAAGGCTTCATATACGGCTAAATTTCTCGGTTCATGACGACAAATATAACCAACCGTTGCCTTTTTGTTATATCCTGAATCTATTTGGGATAAAATAGAGCGACAGTCGGAAACATTATCAGCCAATGGTTTTTCGACAAATAGATGTAGATTATGTCTTATTGCGGCAAAAACATATGTTAGATGCAATCCATCCGGTGTACAAATATCTAGCATATCCGGCTGCATTTCGGTGATCATTTTATCAAAGTCATCAAAAGCGGGACATCCAACCTTCCGGGCAAGTTTTTCTGCATTATCAAGAGAAATATCACAAACACCTACCAATTGCGCTCCGGGAAGATTACGATATACTTCGGCATGGATATTGCCAAAAAATCCACAGCCGACGATAGCGACTCTAATTGTTTTCATTTTGAACCTCCTTTAGACGAGCTTAAAATACATGTTGCATAACATTATTATGGCGTATTTTATCACATCCTCCCGTCATTTGCAATTGACAAATACACTTAATTATAGAACATCTTCCAGACAGTTGGAGAAAAGGTATTGCTTTTTAGAATGATGTTTAGTATGATGTTTAGTAGAAATTATAGGTGCTCGTAACAGGTCGTTAGGCAGCGATATGTATCGTACGTAAGCACATAAAAGACATGTGCTAAGTGCTCGTGACAGAGCTCGTAACAGGAGGAGAGGAATGGCTGAATTTACTACAGTTGCTGTGGATGCTATGGGAGGCGATAATGCTCCGGCGGAAATAGTCAAGGGAGCAGTCGAGGCGGTTTCGCTAAGGAAAGATATAAAGGTTTTATTAGTTGGACAAGAAGAAGTGCTGCAAGCTTTGTTAAAAGAGTATACCTATCCTACCGATCAACTCCGGGTAGTACCGGCTTCGGAGATAATAGAAACCTCTGAATCACCGGTGCATGCAATTCGTAAAAAGAAGGATTCTTCTTTAGTCGTGGCGATGAATTTAGTCAAGTCCGGGCAAGCAGATGCTTTAGTATCAGCAGGAAATACAGGCGCGATACTTGTTGGTGGGCAGGTTGTGGTAGGACGTATCAAAGGGATTGAAAGGCCTCCTTTGGCAGTGTTATTACCAACAGAAAAGGGTATTTCTTTATTGCTCGATTGCGGTGCCAATGTCGATGCGAGAGCTTCCCATTTAGTCCAATTTGCTCAATTAGGCTCAATCTATATGGAAAATGCATTGGGAAGAAAAAATCCATCGGTTGGGATTGTAAACATTGGAGCTGAGGAGGAGAAGGGAAATGCTTTGGTGAAGGAAGCTTTTCCTTTGTTACAAGAATGTAAGGAAATTTCATTTATAGGTAGTGTTGAGGCGAGAGAGATTCCTGCCGGTGTAGCAGATGTAATAGTTTGTGAAGCATTTGTGGGCAATGTCATCTTAAAATTGTATGAAGGAGTGGGAATGACCCTCATTGGTATGATAAAAGATGGTATAAAGTCTAGCTTACGCAGTAAAATAGGTGGATTACTGGTAAAGCCGGCTTTGAAAAAGACGTTAAAGAATTTTGATACCAGTGAACACGGTGGGGCGACTCTGTTAGGACTAAAAGGATTGTTAGTGAAAACCCATGGTAGTTCAAAGGCAAAAGAAATATGTAATTCAATTATTCAGTGTATTACCTTTAAAGAGGAGGGGGTAAATCAAAAGATAAAATCCATATTTGATGGCTGAGAATGCAGCGAGGTATCTCACGAGCGTGCATGGAAGTCGTTCCTTGACTTTGGCAAGGTGTTATCGAGCTCATGAAGGTATAACTGCGTATGCAGTTCTACCGCCTAGGGAAAGGAACTACCTTAGGCTGAGAATGCAGCGAGGTGTCTCACGAGCGTGCATGGAAGTCGTTCCTTGACTTTGGCGAGGTGTTATCGAGCCTAGGGAAAGGAACTACCTTAATAAATAACGAAAAGAAAAGGAGTTAAGAAAATGGAATTTGAAAAATTGCAAGAGATTATTGCAGATGTGATGAATGTATCAAAGGATGATATTCGTCTGGAGACAACGTTTGTAGATGATTTGGGAGCAGATTCTTTAGATGTTTTCCAAATCATTATGGGAATCGAAGAAGAGTTTGATATTGAAATCGACAATGAAGAGGCAGAGAAAATTTCAACGGTACAAGATGCAGTAAATCAAATTAAGATGATTTTAGAATAAGAAGTTGATGTGAGACTGTCGCAAACAAAGACATCTTTGCGACAGTTTCTTTTTTGAAAAGTAAAAAGGTTCAAAATTGACCTTTTTACTTATATTGATGTGCAAGGGGGCGGAAGTTAATCGCTAAAACATGCTCAGTCACATAAGATTAGAGGGTTTATCAATGATCAATAAGGAAAAATTTGAGAAGATAATAGGATACCAATTTAAAGATCAAGCACTGCTTGAGCAAGCGCTGCGGCATAGCTCTTATACCAATGAGAATCAGTTAGAAAAAGCAGCATGCAATGAACGTTTGGAATTCTTAGGTGATGCGGTATTGGAGTTGATCACCAGTGAATTCTTATACCGGTTATATCCTAAAGAGTCTGAGGGTACTTTAACGAAAATTAGGGCCGGGTTGGTCTGCGAGCCTTCTTTAGCTTTTTCGGCCAGACGGATTGAGCTAGGGCATCATTTATTCTTGGGAAAAGGTGAGGCGACCACCGGTGGGCGAGAACGGGATTCGATTAATGCGGATGCCTTAGAAGCTTTGATTGGAGCGATTTACTTGGATGGTGGTTTTACTAACGCAAAAGAGTTTGTAGTACGTTTGATTCTGGAAGACGTGGAAAACAAAAAACTCTTTTTTGATAGCAAGACTATTTTACAAGAATTAGTACAAGGAAATATGAATCAGCCCATTCTTTATCAATTGGTGAAAGAGGAAGGCCCGGATCACATTAAATCTTTTACCGTACAAGTGAAGATTGGAGACACGGTTCATGGTGTCGGGAAAGGTCGGACGAAAAAGGCCGCCGAGCAAGAAGCGGCATTTCATGCGATACTAGCATTAAAAAAGACAGGATTATAATATGTATCTAAAGACGATTGAAGTGCAGGGGTTTAAATCCTTTGCAAACAAAATAAAGTTTGAGTTTCATAATGGTATTACCGGAATTGTTGGACCTAACGGGAGCGGCAAGAGTAATGTGGCAGACGCGGTTCGTTGGGTGCTTGGAGAGCAACGGATTAAGCAATTACGAGGCGGTTCTATGCAAGATGTAATTTTCTCCGGAACCGAAACCCGTAGGCCTCTAAGTTATGCTTCGGTAGCTATTACACTAGACAATTCGGATCATATCCTGCCGATTGATTATAGAGAAGTTACCATTACAAGAAGGCTATATCGTTCGGGAGAAAGTGAGTATCTAATTAATGGAACGGTTTGTCGTTTGAAAGATGTAAATGAGTTATTCTACGACACGGGAATCGGAAAAGAAGGTTATTCGATTATCGGGCAAGGACAGATCGATAAAATACTTAGTGGAAAACCGGAAGATCGGCGTGAGTTATTTGATGAAGCGGCCGGTATTGTTAAGTTTAAGCGAAGAAAAGATTTCTCCCTTAAAAAATTAGATGAAGAGCGTAACAACCTAACTCGTGTTCATGATATTTTACAAGAGTTGGAAATGCAGCTGGGGCCTTTAGAAGAACAATCTAATATCGCCAAAGAATACTTAAAGAAGAAAGAATCTTTAAGAATTTTTGATATAAATATGTTTTTATTGGAAAACGCCCGCCTAAAAGAGCAGATTCAAGAGTTGAATCGCAATCTAGAAAACGCCGCCAATGAATTAGAAATATCGCAAAAGAAATACGATGAAATGAAGCGGGATTATGAAAGCATTGAAGATGAGATGGAAGCAATTGAGATATCCATCGAACGTTCCAAGGATCAATTAAGCGACACTCGCATGCTGACCCAACAATTAGTGGGACAGATTGAAGTACTCAAAGAGCAAATTAACACAGCGCGGATGAATGACGAACATTATGGAAGTCGCTTGACTGCCATACAAGTTGAGATTGATACTCGTCAGATCAGAAGACAAGAGTTGGAAGAAGAGCAAGCAAAGCTACAAGAAGACTTACTAATCAAAGAAAAAACAGATCAAGAAGCCAGGCAACAATTGATTGAAATACAATCAAAAATGGCTGAACAGTCGGCGCGGATTGAAAGCAATCAAAATGAAATCTTTGAATTATTGAACAGTCGTGCCTCTACTCAAGCAAAGATGCAGCATTACAAAACCAGTAGCGAGCAATTAACTCTTCGGCTGGATGAAATGATAAAGCTCAGAGAAGAAGAAATGGCGGAAACCACCGGCCAGCAAGAAGAACTTATCACCTATGAACAAGAATTGCATCAGGTGCAAGAAGTTATCGCCGGGATGAATCAACAGGTAGCAGCCAATGAAAAAACAATTGAGAGTTTACAAAAAGAATTAATCCAGATGCAAGAGCAATTGCGGATTGGGCAGTCTGCTTATCATCGGGAATCTTCTCGTTTGGAATCATTAAAAAATATTACCGAGCGTTATGATGGATATGGCAATAGTATTCGCAAGGTAATGAGCAATAAGAATACCGAACCGGGTTTGTTAGGCGTGGTGGCAGACATCATTTCCACCGAAAAAGATTACGAGTTGGCGATTGAAACAGCGCTGGGAGGTAATATCCAAACAATCGTTACAGACAATGATGAAACTGCAAAAAGAATGATTGCGTATCTAAAAAAGAATCAATTTGGTCGTGCCACCTTTTTACCACTGACCAACTGTCATGGGAAGTCTAATTTTCATGGAAGAGAGGCATTGCAAGAAAAGGGCGTCTTGGGACTTGCGCATACTTTAGTAACAGTGGGGGCTAAATATCAAGGATTAGCAGGGCAACTACTTGGCCGCACCCTGGTGGTGGATAATATCGAACATGCAACGTTGATTGCTCGCAAATATAATCACTCTTTACGGATTGTCACTATCGAGGGTGAACTCATTCATCCGGGTGGCTCAATGACCGGTGGGGCGTTTAAGAACTCCAGTCATTTACTTAGTCGTCGTAGAGAGATTGAGGAATTTGAAAAAACCGTTCTTTTGCTTAAAAAGGAAATGGATGAGATGGAACGCAAGCTAGAGGAAGTAAAAGAAAAGCGTGCTTCTTGTTATCAAGAAACCGATCAGATTCATCAAGAACTTAGAGAAGTATCGGTAATAGAAAACACTGCCAAGATGAATTTAGAACAAGTGCAAAAATCACAATTGGCGACAACTAAGCGCTTGGAACAACAACAACTAGAAATTGCGAATCTAGAGAAGCAGTTGGAAGAGATAAATGCTCATCAGATATCCTTGCAGGTAGAGGTGGAAACCTCTGAAATGCTGGAAAACGAGCGTAATAGTGAAATCGTTTCTTTACAAGAATCTCTAGCTAAAGCAAGAGAACTAGAGGTCATTCAAATGAAACAGGCAGAAGAAGCAAATCTATCTTTTGCCGGGATGAAGCAACAGCATAACTTTACATTAGAAAATGTGAGACGAATTGAAGAAGAACTTTCCCGTTATGAAAAGGATTTGGAAGATCTAATTACCAGTAAGGGACATGGTTCCACAGAGATTCAGGAAAAAGAAAAGAAAATAGATGATTTGAAAGCAACGATTGAGGATTCTAAGGAATTAGTTGTCGAGATAGAGGTGGAGATCCAGGAACAAACTACCCAAAAGGATGAGCTTGGTAAAAGAAACAAGGGCTTCTTGACTAAACGAGATGAATTCTCAAAACATATGACCGAGCTGGAAAAAGAGTGCCTACGGCTGCAGAATCGACGAGAGTCTTGCGAAGAAGGCATTGACAACCAGATTAATTATATGTGGGAAGAATATGAGCTTACATATAATCGTGCCATGGAGCTACGTGATGCTAATCTAACTGATTTAGGGCATATGAAGCGGCAAATCCAAAAACTGCGAAGTGAAATAAGGGATTTGGGAGATGTCAATGTAAATGCAATTGAAGAGTATAAAAATATTTCCGAGCGCTATGAATTCTTAAAAACGCAACATGACGATTTAGTCGAAGCCGAAGCTACCTTATTGCAGATTGTCGAGGAACTAGACGCGGCAATGCGGAAACAATTTGATGAGCAGTTTAAGATGATCTCGGCAGAATATGATTCCGTGTTTAAACAGTTATTTGGCGGTGGGAAAGGCACCTTAGAGTTGATTGAAGACGAGGATATTTTAGAGGCCGGTATTCGTATCATCGCTCAACCACCGGGGAAAAAACTGCAAAACATGATGCAGTTATCGGGCGGCGAAAAAGCTCTGACGGCAATTGCTTTATTGTTTGCGATTCAAAATCTAAAGCCTTCTCCTTTCTGTATGTTAGATGAGATCGAAGCGGCTTTAGATGACAACAATGTTATCCGTTTTGCTAAATATCTTAGCAAGTTGGCTCAAAATACCCAGTTTATAGTTATAACTCATCGTCGCGGAACTATGACAACAGCGGACCGACTCTATGGTATTACTATGCAAGAAAAAGGGGTATCTACTCTTGTTTCGGTAGATTTACTGGAAAGCGAACTAACTTAGGGGCTGAGAACGTAGCAAGGTACTTTTGAGCCTGTGTGGGGTTAAGAACGCAGTGAAGCATTTTCGAACGTGCGGGGAAGTCGTTCCTTGATTCTTAGCGAGATTTCGAGCTTTAGAGGAACTACCTTATGAGGCACTGTCGAGCCCATGAAGGTATAACTGCGTATGCAGTTATACCGCATAGGAAAAGAAACTACATCATATCCACAAGGAGAAACAAAATGGCAGAAAATCAAGGTTTTTTCACCCGATTAGTAACCGGTTTGGCAAAAACCAGAGCGCAAATTGTATCCGGCATTGATAGTATCTTTCATGGATTTTCCAAGATTGATGAGGAATTTTACGAGGAATTAGAAGAACTTCTCATCACCGGTGACCTAGGCGTTCGCACCACCGAAATGATCTTAAAAGAATTACAAGAAAAAGTGAAAGAGCAGAATTTGAAAGAACCGATAGAGTGTCGGCAACTATTAATGGATACAATTATCGAGCAGATGAGTTTAGGTGAAACCGCCTATGACTTTGAGAATCGTACCTCGGTTCTTTTTATCATCGGGGTCAATGGGGTGGGGAAAACTACTACCATAGGTAAACTGGCCGGAAAATTCACCGCCCAGAACAAAAAGGTGATTGTCGCGGCGGCGGATACTTTCCGCGCGGCAGCTAGGGAACAGTTGAGTGAATGGGCAAGCAGAGCGAGCGTGGATTTAGTTGGCGGTCAAGAAGGAGCTGATCCGGCAGCAGTGGTATATGATGCGGTAGCAGCTGCCAAAGCACGAAAAGCGGATATTTTACTATGCGATACGGCAGGACGTTTACACAATAAAAAAAATCTGATGGACGAATTGCGCAAAATTAATCGAGTCATTGATCGGGAATATCCTGATGCCTATCGCGAAACCCTAGTTGTTTTGGATGCCACCACCGGTCAAAATGCTTTAGTGCAAGCGCGCGAGTTTAGTGAAGCGGCGGAGGTAACAGGCGTCATATTGACGAAAATGGATGGAACCGCAAAAGGTGGTATCGCAATAGCCATTCAGTCTGAATTAAAACTACCGGTTAAGTATATTGGTGTTGGTGAAGGGATTGAAGATTTACAGAAATTTGATGCCCGGGAGTTTGTTAATGCTTTATTTTACAATACAGAAGGAGACGCATGATTACATTAGAAAAACTACAACAAGCAGAATCTTTAGTGAAGAAAGTCACAAGCCCAACAAAACTAATCTCGAGTGATTATTTAAGTGAGCAAACAGGCGCAAATATTTTCCTGAAACCGGAGAATATGCAGCATACAGGTTCTTATAAACTACGTGGTGCTTATTATAAGATTAGCACCCTAAGTGATGAAGAACGACAACATGGTTTGATTACGGCTTCAGCCGGCAATCACGCTCAAGGAGTTGCTTATGCGGCACAAAAATATGGTTGCAAAGCGATTATTGTTATGCCTACGATTACTCCTTTAATTAAAGTGAACCGCACGAAGAGTTATGGGGCGGAGGTCATTCTTCACGGAGATGTGTATGATGATGCCTGCGCTTATGCTTATGAATTAGCGGAAAAGAACGGGTATACCTTTGTCCATCCCTTTGATGATATTGATGTGATTATAGGGCAAGGTAGTGTGGGGATGGAGATTATTCAAGAATTGCCAAATGTTGATTGTATGCTTGTTCCGATTGGTGGTGGTGGCTTAGTAGCCGGTGTGGCTGCAGCGGCGAAACTACAAAACCCCAATATCAAGATTATCGGCGTGGAACCGGCGGAAGCTCCATGTATGAAAGAATCTATAAAAGCCGGCGAAGTAATAGAACTAGAAAGCGCCAACACGATTGCTGATGGGACAGCGGTAAAGCGGGTAGGAGATATCACCTTCCCTCTTGTGCAACAGTATGTAGATGATATTTTCTTAATAGAAGATGCAGAATTGATTGGTGCGTTTCTTGATATGGTAGAGCATCACAAGATGATTGCGGAAAATTCAGGACTATTAACAATTGCGGCTTTGAAGCAGTTGGCTCGGGTTGGCGGGCCTTTCATTCATAATATGAATATAGTGTCTATTGTCAGTGGCGGAAACATGGATGTAATCACTATGTCCTCTTCAGTACAGCATGGACTGATTATGCGAGATCGGATCTTTACTATTGCTGTATTGTTACCTGATAAACCCGGTGAATTAGTGCGAGTTGCTCAGGCGATTGCGGATGGTCAAGGGAATGTAATCAAACTAGAGCATAATCAATTTGTGAGCACCAATCGTAACGCGGCTGTAGAACTTCGGATTACGATAGAGGCTTTCGGCAGTAAACACAAAGAAGATATTATCGAGGCACTGCAAAATGTAGGATATGCCCCCCGAATAGTGACCACACAATTGTAGGGCATGAAGATTGGCTCTGTCAATCGCATCGTCCACTAATAGGCGACAAGTTCACCCTACGGGTACCGTCCTTGCAAAGCAACGATATGTGCTAAGTACTCATAACAGTACTCATAACAGTGCTCGTAACAGAAAGGAATAACATGGCAAACAAACACATCATTAGTGAAGTACTGACAAACAGCATCGCCAAGGAGATGGGAATTGAAGCGGGTGACGCGTTATTAACCATAAATGGAAATGAAATTTTAGATGTGTTTGACTACCACTACCTAGAAAATCAAGAGTATGTGGAGTTGATTATAGAAAAGAAAAATGGCGATTTATGGGAATTGGAAATCGAAAAGGATGATGTAGAAGAGCTGGGAATGGTATTTCTCCGGAATTTGATGGATGAATATAGGTCTTGCCAAAATAAATGTATTTTTTGTTTCATTGACCAAATGCCTAAAGGAATGAGAGAAACACTGTATTTTAAAGATGATGATTCCAGGCTTTCCTTTTTGCAAGGAAATTATGTTACCCTCACAAATATGACGGAGGCAGATTTGATACGGATTGCGAAGTATCGATTGGAACCAATCAACATATCCTTTCACACAACGAATCCGGCTCTTCGTTGCCGGATGCTAAACAATGCTTCAGCGGGAGAAATTCTAGAAAAGGTAGAGATTTTGCACAAAGGTAGAATCTCAATGAATGGGCAGATTGTTCTTTGTAAAGATGTCAATGATAAAGCAGAACTAGAACGAAGTCTTGCTGATTTGAGTAAATATTATCCTTATCTGCAAAGTGTATCGGTAGTGCCGGCCGGTCTCACGCGTTTTCGTCAAGATTTGTATCCTTTAGTGCCTTTCTCAAAGGAAGATGCGAAAGAAGTTTTAAAAGTTATCAGAAAATGGCAAGATTCGATGTATCAAAATCATCAAAATCATTTTGTTTATGGTGCCGATGAATGGTACTTTTTAGCTGAAGATGAGATACCGCCCGGGCATTCCTATGATGAGTATCCGCAATTGGAAAACGGGGTAGGGATGGTAAGGCTTTTGATGGATGATGCGAAAGAGAGCTTAGCGAGCTATCCCGGTGATTCTAGGAAACGAGAAATTTCTTTAATTACCGGAACTTTGGCAGCACCTTGGATAAGCCGATTGCTAGAGCTAATAGCGATAAAATTCCCTAATATTCAGTGTCATTTGTATCCCATTTGGAATCACTTTTTCGGAGAGCAGGTTACGGTGTCCGGGTTAATAACCGGACAAGATATATTACAACAATTGAAAGGGAAGCGATTGGGCGAGAGACTGTTGCTTCCATGTAATATGTTGAAGGCAGGAGAAGATGTTTTTTTGGATGGTATTTCAGTCGGTGATCTGGAGAGGGCTTTACAAGTGACCGTAGATATTGTAAAATCAAGCGGGCAGAGTTTTGTTTTGTCAGTCATCGAAGATAGTACATTGCTCTAATGCTCGAAAAGACTTTGTTACATTCTCAACAAAAGTGAAAGTGGACAAAATGTCCACTTTCACTCACTACAATGTAAGCGTAATATCTATTCGCTAAATATGCGCTCTCTAAGTCGATTGCGAATGAAATAGTAAGAAAAGAAGAAAGGTGAAACAAGAATGAATAAGCCGGTAGTAGCGATTGTGGGGCGCCCTAATGTAGGAAAGTCCACTTTGTTCAATACATTAGCAGGACAAAAAATTTCCATCGTCCAAGACACCCCGGGTGTAACCAGAGATCGTATTTATGCAGATGTATCATGGCTTAACCACGAGTTTACCTTAATTGATACAGGGGGAATTGAACCGGATAGTAAGGATGTGATTCTATCTCAGATGCGTGACCAAGCTCAAATCGCGATTGATACTGCCGATGTCATTGTCTTTTTGGTGGATGTTAGGCAGGGTCTGGTGGATTCGGATTCAAAAGTAGCAGATATGCTTCGTCGTTCTAAAAAACCGGTGGTTTTGGTGGTGAACAAAGTAGATCACTTTGATAAGATGATGCCGGATGTATATGAATTTTACAATCTGGGAATCGGTGAACCATCGCCGGTGTCCGCGGCCTCCAAATTAGGATTAGGAGATATTTTAGAGCGGATTTGCTCTTATTTTCCGGAGCATGCAGCAGATGCGAAAGATGATGAGCGTCCAAGAATTGCCATCGTCGGAAAACCTAATGTCGGAAAATCCTCCATGGTAAATAAATTGCTTGGGGAAGAGCGAGTTATTGTGTCAGAGATTGCCGGTACTACTCGTGATGCAGTGGATACCACGGTGAAATATCATGGCAAAGAATATATTTTTATTGATACAGCCGGTTTACGCAGGAAAAGTAAGATAAAGGAAGAATTGGAACGATACAGTATTATTCGGGCGGTAGCAGCGGTAGAACGCGCTGATGTGGTGCTTATTGTTATCGATGCGGTGGAAGGAATCACGGAGCAGGATGCAAAGATTGCCGGCATTGCCCATGAGCGCGGTAAAGGCATTCTTATTGTGGTAAATAAGTGGGATGCCATCGAAAAGGATAATAAAACCATTCGTGAGTATGAGCATAATATTCGTCTGATCTTATCGTACTTATCTTACGCCGAGATTGTATATGTATCAGCTCTTACGGGGCAACGTTTGCACACATTGTATGAAATGATTGATGTAATTATGCAGAATCAATCTTTGCGAATTGCTACCGGGGTGCTAAATGAGATTATGGGTGAAGCAGTGGCGATGCAACAACCTCCATCAGATAAAGGTAAACGCTTAAAGCTTTACTACATTACTCAGGTTGCAATCAAACCTCCTGCCTTTGTA
>JGI20163J15578_10000746_pt1 | contig 13442 bp, 9 predicted proteins | sample TergutCu122P1_FD_15578 | JGI IMG/M metagenome (IMG submission 15578)
AGACCGTAGAACCTCCTTTGCCAACTACAGATATTATCTTGAATTTTGTTTTATTCTTATCATTTTTCGTCCGTGACAGGACAATCTCATCACCTGGTTCTAACCATTTTCTTTCTGGCATTTATAACTTCCTCTTTTCTACCTGCTTTGACTTCTGTGGAATTCGGTTATAATTATCTATAAGAATAACATAACCACATAAGAAGGGATTTGAGGGGGGGGTGCCTTTACCCTCTCCCTCGCATCTTCTCCATATCCTCCATCAAATCATGAAGCTGTACTTCCTTTTCGTCAATGGCATGATAGCGGATTTGCTCCAGATACAAAGCAAAGATAATGAACATATCAAANATNTTCTTNTCNTTNATGGTTTGAAATCTAGCTTGCTCAAGGTAAGGATTTACTAGATCGCAGAATTCGTCAACGATTTCTGGCAAAGACAACTTCGCCTCCTCATCCAAGCCAATGCGATAATAGTAGTAGCAAAGTCCAATCAGCTGTGTTCGAGTAATCTTATCCTTTTCTTCTAGTTGCTCCAGCCCTTTCTTTCCAATATCCCTTAATTTGTCATCCAGTTTCTGTAGTATTTTAACAAAATCAGAATCCTCTTCAAATCCTGTCACCAGTAAATCAAAGTTAATGGAAAAATCAAAGTTTTTGATGTCATAGAGTACTTCAAATTCCTCTTCGTCAAATCCAATGCCACCATCTAGCATCTCAATGTCCTCCATCACTTCATGGAATAACTCCATGGCTGTCTTTTGATGGGCTGCTGCAGAGATTTTACTTATTTGATGAATGTTTTCAGGAAAATAGAAGTGACTACAAAGATGATCCACTAGCTCTTCTTCCTTTAAGTTTAATATCTCATTGATTAACAAGTTTTTGTATCGCACTGTGGAGTCATCGAAGGATGTTTTCACAGCAGTTACTTTTCCATCTTTGATTTGTCGCACACACTGCTCGATTGCTTTTTCTGAACGCTTAATCTTGTCTGCTGGAGATAAATCATTTTTATGGATGTAGTAAAGATAGATGGCCTCAGCAAAATTCTTATAATTGATTCCTTCTCCTGTAGGTTCTGCTTCAAACCCTGTAGACTCTTCCTGATACTCTGTCATCAAATACCGAAGCAGGTTGTCGTTATAATAATCATGGAAAAGGTTCTTCTCTACATCCTTTTTTAAGTCATATTGTTCTTCCCCCAGATTAACCGTCATACCAAAAGCCATGGCGAACATGTAAAGGTCTGTTTTGGTTCGCCCATTGGTGCGGTATTTTCCAGTGGCCAAGTCGTCTGCCAGTTGGAGCAGTGCCACCCTTCTCTTGGCATCTTTGAACTTGTCCTTTGCCTTTTTATCAGTGCCTTTTTCTGCTTCGAACTTTTCTTTCATCTCCAAGAGAACGTCAAAGAGTTCATCGGTAACATTTTGAATCAGAAATTCTTGGTCACCTTGTAGATTCTCTTTGATCAGTGTGAAGATGGGTCTGGTCTTATATTGGGTATGTCTTAAGAATTGCTTCAAAATAATCAGGCGAACAGAGTCGCCATCACCAATCAGATCCTCATCAGCCAATCGCAACACAAGCCGTCTCATGTACTCTTGGGGTGTAGGAGCCATCTGATAAATGGAATGTAACTCCTTAAAAAGAGATTGAATCAGCTCCTCTCTAGTAGGAATTGAATCAATTAAATCTGCAAATTCTTCTTCCGTTAACCCAAACAGCCAGTCATCAAATATTCCTGCCAGTTGATGATTATTTCTGATCTCTCTCTTAATCATCTGCAGGTCAATGGGAGCTGGAATCAATTCATGGCAACTATCAAGAATATTTAGCAGTCTTGCCCTTATTCGAGATTCGTATTTGGTGGTTCCTTTGGCCGCTCTGGCTTCTTTGAAGTTCTGCAGCAAATCCTCCCTTGTGTAAAGGGAGGTGAATTGCTGGGTAGATTTGCTGATTAACTCTTGCATTATAATTGTGTAATTGGGATCCACATTTTTTGTTGTCATCGTCTTCTCCACTTCAAAACTCATTCGATAATAGAGCCACATCTTATCACGCCATACACAAAAAGACAAGTACAAGCAGTACCATTCTGCACGAAAAGACACGTATAATAAGTCTAGTTTTGCACGGAAGGACATGTGTAATCTAAATTTCGCAAGTACAATCCGATAGATTTCATAAATTTAACCCGACAAATCCCAACTTTTCAACCCGATAGATTTCACTTATAATTTGTAAAAATGCATTTCTAAGGAAGGTTCCTTTAAAATCTCCTTTCAACTCCAATCCATGTAGCTCACTGTAGGTTAGTCAGCTTTTCTCGAAATATGAAGTCCGAAAACTTGAGCTTCTCCAACATTTTCTTTCAAGAACTTACAGAATAGCTGCATACTGGGATCCCAGCTATAATCACGCTTGTATGCCTTGCCTATCACTGAACCTTCTGCATTATAAATCAATATTTTCCAAGCTGTGATAGTTATCCATAAGTCCTCCATTCCAATTTTCAGCAGTAGTAAAAAAGGTAAGACATGATACCTTAACCTGACAGCTTTCACGTTCTAATTCCCTCACAAATCCCAAACGCTTTCAAATACTCCCCTCGATTTCCAGCAACTTCTACCACCATTCTCATGGTCAATAGCTGCTCTTTAAACTTAACTATTCTCAAATATACGAAACCTTCTTCACCTGACTCTAACCACTCTATATATAAAATCGCCAAAATCGAGTTGCCCTCTTTATAAAAATCTACTTTGGTAACATGGTCATACCTTTCATGCCAATCAATCTGACCGTCAATATATTTCTTTGCATATTTATCAAAAGAAAAATCTTCAGCATTTGCTTCATTCATCTCAATATCTACAAGATACCAATCTTCGCCCCAGCTTTTACTAAACGTGATTGCATCCTCATCTCTCGAAATTTCTGCTTCTGGTGGAACGGGTATATGAAGTACCATCTCTGGCTTTTCTATTTTATATACATTCTCTTTCCCCCAAACTTCAACGTTAAATATATCTGTCCATTCTACTTTATCAACACTCTCTAGCGAGCTCTCCTTCTTCTCATCAAGTTCGACCTGCCTGTCTGCTTTCCATATAGTTTCCACTTGTGATGTTTCTATACTCTCTGGCAGCAATGCCACTGTTTCACCTTCGTTGTTCCCTTGTTCTTTGCTTTCTAATACGGTTCCACATTGTCCACAAAACCTACCGTTAGAACTTTTGTAGTTATCGCATTTTTCACAAACCATTAAAATATCTATCGCTTTTCTGTACTTCTCTACGCGGGATTTAGCCTTTTTAGTAACTTTATCCAATCGAGACATATCACTGTTATGCCGAAGATCCGCAAGCTTTACTTTCGTAGCAATGGGGCATGCTTTTATCGACCTTATATAATCCATATATTTGACACCTACATCATGTGTTAACAAAGATAAAGATTCTATAATATGATGGGGAAAACCTTGGGAACTCAGCTCCTCAAAAATCACCTCTGTATCTTCCACAACATCATGGAGCAGCGCAACAACTATCTCATCTTCAGTACTCATCTGCTCCGCAAGATGTAAGGGATGAAAAATATAAGGCATGCCACTTTTGTCTGTTTGGTCTTTGTGTGCCTCATAGGCAATTTTCAACGCTTTTTTTGTTAGTTCTGTATAAATCATCTCTCGTCACTCCAACTCCAAAGTTTTTATCTTCAAGAAAATACTTGATATTTTATTTCTGCATCCTTAAGAAATGTTGCAATTTCAATTGGATTTACCCATGACTCATTTAGTTTGATCAATGCCTTTACAATACTTTTTTCTGTGTTTGAGCATGATAAAGCATCGCATAATTTAGCAATTTGATCTGCTCTTATCTGGTAGTGATAATCATTAGCTGCCTCCACATCAAAACTTAAAGATACTACTTCCTTTTTTTCATTTTATTACATTTTTCCAACACAAAAACAAGTATTATCTACATTTTTCCGGCACAAAATGTCCTTTTTTTTACATTTTTCCACATTTTCACAAAACTCAGGCAATCATCTTACATAAACAATATTTCCATGGCCGTCAAAAACCCTATATCCTTCTGGAGTTGCATCAATCGCATTTTCTAAAACGGAAAATGCTCCTATCTGACTAGCAATATCTTCCCAAGTAAATCTCACTCTATATATAGGGGTAAATGTAAATGCTGACCATGTGTGCAACAGCATTGGTGGTGAATCATCTGCTTGTGGTTGGCTAAAAGGAATATAATATCTTAAGCCATTGGTATAGGTAAAACCAACCGCTTGTCTTGGCATTGTCCCAAAATGCCCCACCGTTTGTATAAAAAATGGTTCATTGGCAGCTACGTCTCCCACTTCATAGAGTAGCTCGTCAACCACATATAAAGAAATATTTTTTTGGTCATTCCACCCCATATTCATAACCATAACAAAAACAACGTCCTGTACGGACTCCTCTAAGCTAAACACCATCCAGTGAGCATCGTCTTGCCACACATATCGAGGTGCATCCGGATGATTTGCTAATTCTTCTTCGCTGGCAAAATCGATGAATATAACGCCTGGAAATGGATTATAAAAACCGTAAATCGAACTGTCATAAATACGTTCCTCTCTTACTTCTTCTACTGACGGAACATCTTCTTGTCCTTCGTCATTTTCTTCCTCAATGTTATCAGCCGGATCCACGTCTTCGCCATACCATGATTTATCATCTTCACCACCCAACTCCGATTCAGGTTCTTTTGGCTCAAGGTATTCTGCAATCTCTATAGGAGAGTTTTCTCCAGTGTCATCGTTCCCTAATAACAGAACGGAAACAACAAAGCCTAAGATAAACACGCCTGCTATTAAAGCCAAAAGAGAGAAACGTTTCTTCCATGTTGGTTTTAAACGCACCTCTTTTGTTCCCCAGCAAACACTACAGTTGTCTTTTTTGCTATTATTGATGGTTTCGCATCTCCCACATCTCCACATAGGTGCCACCTCACTTTTCTCTATTTCAAATATATCTTATCATGTTTTTATATACCACTTAGGAGGGGGGCAAGATAAGTCTACGAGAACAATTTCCAACTCCCTTTCTTCTTGCCTTTTTCTCTTTCAGCCTTGTTTTCACTACGTTTTGCAACATCTTCTCTAATCGCTTCAAAGTGTCCATCTGAAATAGATGGTCTGGGAGCTGCACATTGACGATATTCGGACACCGCAGCATTCATTGCTCTAAAGTTAAGACTTGTCCCTTCACTATCCGCCATATAATCCACTGCTCGATTAGGATTGATTCCCAAACTACCAGCGGTGGAGACGGCATCGATGTTTGCCCCAAGAAAGACAAACTCCCATCCATCCTTTTCTTTTTGCTGTTCAATTTGTGTTTTTACTGCCTCTGCACTGTATTCTACACTAGAATTTTCCGCCCCATCAGTAATAATCACAAACAAAACTTTCTCTGCCCGAAACTCTTTGGCTGTATTCTTTTGAACATTGCTGATTTTGTGAACGGTTCTGCCAATGGCATCAATTAAAGCTGTGGTTCCTCCCACATAATACTCCTTTTCAGTTACTGGGCTCACTGCCCGAATGTCAATTCTGTCATGCAACAACTCATAATTGTGGTCAAAGAGTACCGTGGTGATTTTGCATTCTCCTGCTTCTTTCTTCTGCTTTTCTAGCATAGAGTTGAAGCCACCAATGGTATCTGACTCCAAACCTGACATAGAACCACTTTTGTCCAAAATAAATACTAATTCTGTTAATCCTTTTCTCATGATGATATCCTCCATCGTATATTTGTTTAACGGTTACGATAAGAGGATATCATCTCGTTCGCTTACTCTGGTCGCTTTTGAAGCGACAATTATTATGACTGATAATGCTTTATTTTTTCAATTCTTTAACGTCTTCTAAGAAATCCAACAATAATTAAAACTCTAACTTCCCAACAGTTGCTGATCATAGGAGAATAACACTTCGTTGATTTCGAAAATATCATATCGCCTCTTGGAGATAAAATACTCCACAATCACGTCAAAAATCTGACTCCGTGATAGAGCATATCCCGCTTGCATCAATAAGTGATGAGTCTCCTCTATCGTTAATTGCAGGGCAATAGCCAAAGCCAGTATTGTTTTCTTACTAGGTGTATATCCCCTTCCAACCCTAATCTTTGAAAACAGTTTACGGTCTATATTTGCCGCCTTATACACCTCCACATCGGTCATGCCTTTTGCATCGATGAGTCGCAGAAGGGTTTGAGAAAATGGTTCATCAAGATTACGAACCAAGTCATCAAGATGAACTTTTGAGTCCTCTTTTTTAATCTTCTTTTTCTTTACTTTCGGTTCCCACAATGGAAAAGCTAATTTGGCTTTTTTCTCCTGTGGCATTCCCACAGAACTTGCTTTCTCGACAGACTGATATGGCGCTTGCAAATCCTCGTAAGGTGGCAATCTGTCAGCCATCTTAGGAGAACTCTTTGGATACTTGCTATCCTTTGAGGGTTTCGTATATGGTGGTGGAGGCGGTGAACTCTCCTCACTAGAATATAAATCCTCTCCAATTAGAATAGAGCGGTCATACGCTTCTGAATATGACAACCTTCTATCATATGATTTCAACTCTACATAATGATCATCAATGTAGCTTGCTACTTCCCCTAAAAGTTTCTCACTTACATTCAATGCGGATTTATCATAAACAACTAAATATACCTCTAAATCCTGTTCTTTTAGAAAAGCTCGGATTGCTTCTGTTGCTACCTTCAAGGCCTCCGATTTAGGGTAGCCGTAAATGCCGCTGGATATCAACGGAAAGGCTATGGACTCACAGCCATTTTCGACTGCTACTTTTAGAGCATTGGTGTAAGCGTCATGCAACAGTTTCTGGCTCTCTTGCTCTGACCACTGATGATAGATGGGACCCACTGCATGAATCACATGCTTCGCTAACAGATTGAATCCGGGTGTTATCACAGCTTCTCCTGTTTTAATAGGTGCGAGTTTATTACACGCCACTTGAAGCCGCTCTACCCCAGCAGCAATAAAAATCGCACCACAAACGCCACCACCCATTAGAAGGTCGGTGTTGGCAGCGTTTACAATAGCGTCAACTTTTATTCTGGTGATATCATTTCGGATGATGGTGAATGGCATAATTGGTCTCCTTGTGAACCCCATAAAAACAGTATCTCATTCTCAGGGACGTTTTCCACTTGTTTAGGTTTTGTCATTTATTCCAAGTCATCCCATGTGAGAATTCCAGCCTCGAAAAATGCATTATACCCATATACTTCGAAAAGCTCTGGCACTAGATTCCCTCTGGTGAAAACTAAAACCGTGAACAATGTATAACCTTCATATTCTTGGTACAAGTGAAATCGCGTTTCTTCTTGCTCTCTTCCCCCTATCAACTCCCATGTTCTTTGTATAACCAACAAGGTAACCTCTCCCAATTCATGTATTCTGTACTCAAATTCAATCGTATTCTCCCACTGAGAAGTTTCGTCAATATGGAAAGTAATGGAACTTTCTACATCCCATTCATCCAAAAAAACTTGTATCAAATCATCTACAGCACTCCTTGTAGATTCTAAATTCACCACCATTTCAAAGCTACGTTCACTTATATTGACAGCTCCCTCAGGAATGGGCACTAATAGCGTCATATCTCCCTCTTCAATCTGAATAACATTTTCCCTCCCCCACACGTCAAGATTGAAAGGGTTCACACCCACTCGTAACGCCGCTTCTGAAATCTCGAAAGGTCTAATTTCGTTAAAATTAGACCGGTTTATAATATACTGGTCTTGAACTGCAGAAAAAGTCCACCCCTGATCAAGTTCATAATGATTAAGAAAATGTCGCTCCATGGCATCGGTCGAATCAACCTCAAAGCGTATCCAATGGAATGTTGATTGATCCACATATACAATCGCTTTCGATCCATACTCTAAGAAGCTCCAAACAGAGTAACTGTTTTCAGCCTCTCCCTGGTTGATTGCATCTATAAAATCTCTACTCAAACCAACCTCAAGTTTATAGGTTAATGCTCCCTCAATCGTTTCTTCACCAAGTAAAACCACCGAACTGGTTGCATCAAAATACTCAAAACCACTCTCTTGTTGGATACTCTTTGTCCAACCTGTCCTATTATAATTCGTCCATATATAGGCTACTCCATCTTCTCTCTTTAAAAACTGTTCTGTTACTGACTCTTCTCCATCTATCGTACGAATCATTGATGCATGAAACAGGCGATTTTGATCGTTAACAATCACTTCTCCCTCAAGCCATGTCTCTGCCAAAGTCGTCGTGCTCTCCCCTTCAAAGCTCCAAGTCCATTCTTCAATTGAAACATCAGCCCTAGAATAGCTTTCAATGTAATCCTCCGCTTCCATCGCTTTTGCCCAGATTTCTTCTGCGGTGAGGAGTTCTTCCACTTCTGGCTCTGGTTCGGGAACTAAGTCAGGCTCTGCCTCTGGGACATCCACAGCTTCAGACGTTTCCTGATGATTTGGAGCAGGTTCATCTCCTCTACTAAGGAAAAATGCAATACTAAAACCAAGAGCAAATACTCCTGCTACCAAAGCAAAAAGAGCAAGACGCTTCTTCCACGTTGACTCAGGACGTACTTCTCTTGCCTCTGTCCTTGTTCCACTTCCCCAGCTTTCTCTCTTATCAGGCTGATTCGTCTCTCCGAAAGGTTGACTCCTCTCCTCTGACCGATATTCTGCCTCGTGAGGTGACCGACTTATCACTTTTTCCCCTCGGCAAACAACACAGTTTTCATTTTCATTCCTATTGATGGTTTCACACCTTGGACATCTCCACATGGTTTCTCTCTCCCTCTTTATATATGCTTTATCGAGCCTTAATCGCTATCGCCGTATAATTGTCCATATTGCGCCCGGCTCCATTCTTCTCTACTTCCGCCTCCATTGCATCCAGCCATTCCTTCACTGTTTTGCTTCGCTTTAGAAGTTTGCACATCTTCTTTTCTGTAATGTGCTCCCAAAATCCATCTGTGCAAAGCAAAAACGCCTGGCATTCGGCTAAAGACAATTTGTTCTGAGACAATTCAAATTTAGGGGAATCCCATTCCCCTCCAATGGCTCGCAATATTCGGTTGCGGTCTGGATGAGTAGAGATTTGCTTTTCTTTGATGGCGCCTGCTGCCACAAGCATCTGAGGAACACTGTGATCCATGGTGCGAAGTTTTACTTTGTCATGCTCAAATATATACAAGCGTGAATCGCCAATATGCCCCCAACTGCATTGTCCCTCTACAATGGTTAATGCTACTGCTGTGGTTTTCATTCCCCCTGTTTCTCTTTGAAGTTTCTGTAATTCTACCACTTCATCCTGTGCCTTCTGGAAGGTACTGGCTAAGAAATTCTCATTGTTTAAAGAATTCACCCAAAATTCTCGTTCAAATACCTCTGCTACTAATTGGGAAGCCACTTCTCCTTTTCCATGTCCTCCCAGACCATCTGCCACTACAAAGCAGTAGTTATGGTTTACTTCAACGAATATGGCTGAATCTTCGTTGTTGTCACGTCCACCTGTTTTTGATATTTGTTGGTATGTAATCAAAATGTTCGTCCTTTCTATCTCCTAATGTGTCATTGAACAATCACTGTGCCATAATTAAAGTCTGCATACAATGGTTGACCATCATAAAGCCATGTTATGAAAGAAGACATCATCCATTGTCTCTACAATTCACCTGCTATCTCAAAAGGGTTTTTCCCTTGGTTTGTTGCTTTTGATGTTATTTCTGTAGTTGTTGCTGTAGTTGTTGCTGTAGTTGTTGCTGTAGTTGTTGCTGTAGTTGTTTCTGAGTTTGCACTTTCTTCTATAGGATATAACTGCTCTCTTAATTCATCAATTGTCTTAAATCGGTCTTTCTGGAAAATAGCCAATCCTTTCATCAAAGCATCTTCTTGCCTTTTATCGATAGATATTCCTAGCTGGCTGGGTCTCTTTAATTCATCTTGATAGACCCGTTCAATGGCTTCGTCAGGCTTGACTCCTGTGATGCATTTGTAGAGAGTGGCACACAGAGCGTATACGTCTGTCCAAGGCCCTTGCTTTCCCTTGCTACGATACTGTTCTTCTGGAGCGTAGCCTCGCTTAATCTTAATGGTAAAACCCTTTTCTTTTGCTAAGGATGCGTTTCTTGCGGCTCCAAAATCCAGTAGCTTGATACGATTGTCCTTTAACATCATAATATTATCAGGGCTAATGTCACGATGGATGAGCCCTTTTTCATGGATTCGCGATAAGGTGGTCATAACAGGCTCCATTAGCTGGAGAGCCTCCGCCACCGATAGTGGTTCTTTCTCTTCTAACCAGGTTTTCAAAGTAACCCCTTCCAGATAATCCATCACAATATAAGCGGTATTGTTCTCCGTGAAAAAATCACGAACACTTACCACTCCTGGCTCTACAGAGAATCGTGCCATTATTCGTGCCTCTTTTAAGAAATCCTTTTTCCCTTTCTCAAAGGTCTGCCATTCGTCTTCACTGCTTGAAATCACATCTTCTGAATAGGTATGATTGCGACTGGCAAAACCAAAGGGATAATACTCTTTAATGGCCACCTTCATCTCCAGATTCAGGTCGTGACCAGCATAAATAATGCTAAAACCGCCTTCCGCCAAAACCCTTTTTACAAGGAAGCGTTCGGCTAGAAGAGTATCGGGTAACAGTTGATAAGGTAAGGGGTCTTTTCGTTGCATTTTTGTCCTCTTTCTTCTATGCCTATCTCCGATCCTTTGCAATTCTTCTCAACGAGACAGTACTCGCCACCATAAACAACAAGGTCATAAACAATAAGATTAACCACGTTTGGGACAAGTAGGTAGAGGTTGCTTCAAAGATAGGATCCAATTCCCGTTCCATCATGGGGAATTCTTCTTGCATCCTTTTGTCTAACTCGTTCAAATGTGCTGAACGTCCCAGGGCAGACACTGACCATCTACTTACGGTCACGTAAGAAAGAAGCTCTGCTGCCCCTTCTAGGGCAAATAGAATCCCCGAGAAGAGTAACTGAATAATCAGAACAAAGGGTGCCACTGCCATGGCTTTATCTCCCGATGTCACCAGTGCGGAGATGACAAACCCCATGGCAATAGAGGCCAGTATGGTCAACCACATGGTGATGAAAATCTCTCCTGTAAAATCTTCGAAAAATATCCCCTCTCTGCTGGCGGACACTAACCGCAAAAACACAGAAGTTAATATGAAAGCTTGAACCATCCCCAGTATGGCTTGTAGTAAAAACTTAGAGGAGATGTATACGGGCAACTTCAGATTGGCCATGTACTCTCGTTTAATAATTACCCTTTCTTTACAAATCTCCTGAATGGAATTAAACAAACCAATCCAGATTCCTGAGCAACTTACGGCAAATAGCATGGCTCTGGTGCTTTCATAGATGTCGAAAGCATACTCATCGGCTACCATATACAACAAAATGGCAATCAAGAAAGGTTGCAACATTAACACAGCCAATCGTGTTTTATCGTTGAGCAACAGCTCCCCATACCGCAGGGATAAAATGTTAAATTGTCGCAAGGCAGATACATTCTTTCTCTTGCTAATCTCTTCGTCACGGTTGGATTTGTAGCGATGGAAATGAGCATCTCTGTCAAGGCTTCTTTGATGAATGGCAAAGCGACGTTCCCACTCTTCTGGATGTTCCGCAAGCATGTTAAACACATCCACCAGAGAATCCGTTCCATAAAATGCTTTGGCATCATTTACATTGCCATAGAAACAAAGTCTTCCACCAGGTCCCATGAAGATAATCTTATCGCACAGGTGAAGGTTCTCTGTGGTATGAGTGACCATCACAATGGTTTTATTTTGAGTTTTTGCCAATGAACTCAAGGTAATCATCAAGTTCTTTTCTGTTCCTGGATCTAGGCCTGATGTAGGCTCATCTAAGAAGAACAGCTTGGGGTCTGCCAACAACTCTACTGCAATACTTGCCCTTTTCTTTTGCCCTCCTGATAATTTTCTAATATAAGTGCTCTGATGGTCTTGTAGATCCACCATCTTCAGAACTTCATTGATTCTGTCATGAATTTCTTGCTTTCCAGTATCCTCTGACATCTTAAGCTTGGCGGTATAATAAAGCATCCGCCAAAGGGTCAAATTCTCGTAGATAATGTCTTGCTGAGGAACAAAGCCAATGATGTTTTTTAAGCTTTGGAATTGAGAGACAATATCAATTCCGTTACAATATACATTTCCAATAAAGTCCGGTTCAAAGCCACTGATGGCGTTCATTAAAGTGGTTTTCCCAGTACCTGAACCGCCAATAATGGCAACAAATTCATTTCCTTTTATTTCACAACTTACATTACGTAAGATTTGTTTTCGTTTACCTCTACTTCCTACAAATTTGTCAATGCCATTGACCAACAAGGAAATCCCTTTCACCAGCGTCTTATAGTAAATACATTCGTTGCTGAAAAAGAGTTGATAATCCAATATCTGAATCAAGTCTTTGTCTTGCAGCACCCGATGTCCAACCACTCGTTGGCCATTGACCAACGTCCCGTTGCCCGGACGCTTGGCATATAACACATAGGCATCCCCATGTCTTTGTATCTGGCAATGAACTCTGGATACTCCAGGGTGGTTCAGTACAATTTGATTGCTTGCCATTCTACCAATTAAAATGGAATCCCCTACCACCGGGAATTGCTTCCAACTTTCTCCTTCCACACTGGAGCGATACAGAATCAGAACCATCTTATCTGGGTTCTTTAAATTTCCAATCCGCAAAACACTTTTATCAAATAACTCCACAAAACCACTGCTTCTTCGCAGGAGCTGTTTCTCGTTGGCATCCCCTAAAAAAGTTCCATTGGAGCTATCATTGTCTTGATAATAGGTTCGAGTTCCTTCTAGGACAATCTTTCCGTGAACCTTGGAAATAATCTCGTCGCCAATGACAATATCACATTGTTCTGCATTTCTCCCAATGTTTAATTCCCTTTGGTGGTACTCCTCAAGGTTAATCTCTTGAAGTACTCCTTTGGTATTGATGATGGTTAGGGTTCGGGTGGCGTGAGGTGAAGGTCTGAACCTGGCCCCTCCTCCAGAAGGCGAACCTTCGGCCCCGCCAGAAACTTTCCTAGGAGGCAAACTGCCACCACCGGAAGATCTCCTTGGTGGCAAACTACCACCGCTACTAAAAGCTCCCCTTGGAGGCGAACTACCGCCCCCACCTCCTGCACCCATAGGCTCCCTTCCTCTACCTGGAAAACTATCAACTAACTCTGTCTCATCCAAAGAGCGACGTGAAGATAAAGGTGACGATGCTGGAGAGTCTGAAGGGGAATGCCAAGGCGAAGACTCGCGTGAACCTGCTAACCCTTCAATAGAAGTACCGCATTTGGAGCA
>JGI20163J15578_10000747_pt1 | contig 13439 bp, 14 predicted proteins | sample TergutCu122P1_FD_15578 | JGI IMG/M metagenome (IMG submission 15578)
ATTGCCTTTATCCGGAACAAAATGTCTCAATGTGGATTCTGGACGGAAAACTTGGTCAAAACTGTGCAATCGAAGTTGGTTACAGCATACTTAACAGAACCTGCACGGAAAACATCGGCGACTTAATGCTGAGACATGGCGGCGGCGGGCACCCGATGGTAGGCACATGCCAAATCGCCAACGACAAAGCGGAAAATGCCATTGAAAGCATAATCCAAAGCCTGCGGGAAGTTTTCCACTAAGAAACCGCTGAGAAAGCAGCGTAATTTACAAAATAACTGAACAAAAACAGCGCAATGGGTAAAATGACACTCATTGCGTTATTTTTAATGTTGTTTTTAAAGTTATTTTCAAATTTAAAATGGATTTTGAAGCTAATTTCACCCTTTAGGGTGTATTTTTATTTTTCTGCAAAAGTACAATGGATATATGTGTGCCAATTGCGAAGATAACGGAAAAGGAGATGAGAAGTCATGCGCAGAAAAATAACTAATCAAAAAAAGGTACGCGCCCAACATGGCAAACCGGAAAAATTCTTGTGATTCTTCCGGCTCTTGTTTGCCTACTCGGCATTCTGTTCATTCCGGCAACATATGCCGCAGGAGCCGGTGAGGTAATGCACGCAATCACGAACAACAAAGGTCAGCACGCACCTCTTTTGTTATCTGAAAATACATACTCGTACACAGACAAGCCGAATCGGCCGTCGGAGCAGAATGACGAGAATGGCGAGACAAAGGACAACGCAAATCTGCCGAATGACTATCCGGAAACAGGCGATTTCATCTATCCGACTTTCTGGATTACGCTAATTTCGACTAGCGGTGTGCTTATTGTGTCCATCCTTTTACTCGAACTGAGATCGGAACGACTAAACCAACAAACAGGCAGGCGGAAAAGATGAAGCTTGCGGTGGCAATGCGGTGTGCTTCATATACAAATATTAAAGGTGTACATAAAATTTTTGCACTTATCTTAACGTGGAGTATTGCGAGGACAGCAAGGACAGCACCTATGTCTTTGTCTGTTACGGTTCTTATTGACCTGCTCTGCTTAGCCTTTCACCCAAGCCTAAAATTTACCATCTATCTTATCGTTACGTTGTTTTGCTTTTCCTGATTCGAGCTTTATTTTATCCCACTCACACTGGATTATTTGTTGACTCAACGCAACAAACTCAGACATAGCTGAATCGGCCCTCTTTTTATTAACAAGGGTGTTCATTTGCTCTCTAAGATTTTTGTAAAGATTATTCTCGCCATCGTCGTCATCCAAAAAAAGTTCTACTTCATATTTTTTTGCCAGCATAGCACCTGTAGTTCTATAGGTGCGATAATACAAATCAACAAATTCTCTGCAGACTTGCCTTAAACCGTTAATCCATACACGTCTATGCGTAGAAATAATCTGAGCAGCTAATTTTTTCCTATGGAAAGAGTATGTTTTCAGACCTATAATCAGTGAGATAATTATAGTAATTGGTGTGCCAATAATATCTATTATTTCCATAATTTCCATGTGACTATCTCCTCAAATGATAGATTCAAGTATTAAATGATACTTTTAGATGGCACAATCGCTGCATTTCCACAACAGGAAAGCAGCGATTGTGTTTAGCGTATAGCGCTATCTTATAAATTCAAGTAGTCGCATAATTGTGATAATACTTTGCTCCCTCGAAAACGTACTCATTGGTGCAAAATTATTTGAGCCTATACCACCCATAATCCCGGCGGCTTGCACTTGTCCGATATAATTAAACGACCACCACATGGGGAAAGGCATAACATCATTAAAAGTTGGCGTACGGTTTGGCAAAGGTCGGCCGAGGGCAGATGCTGTACGCGAAAGTAAGGCTGCCGATTCTTCGCGAGTTATTGTACCATTGGGATCAAAGTTATTGCCGTCTCGCCCCCGCACAATTCCGAGATATGCAGCCTTTTGGACGTTTACATCATTGGTATCAGCGAAAGTAACACGCCCGGTAATTTCACCACGTCGATTTTCATATAAAGCTACAGCGAGTGCCGCAAACTCAGCGCGTGTTATTGCTTGGTCATAATTGTTTTGCAGACTACGCGGGACAATACCCATTGATATACCGGCAAGCACATATTCCAACGCCCAAAATGCCGGGCGGTCATATCCTTCGATTGCCGCAGGGTCGGCATTGACTGTGTTCCATGAAAACGGATACCTTGAGGGGAATCTCCCTATGGATTGTACTTCGTCACGTTCACGGGTTAATCTTTCGGTATCCCATCTAAAGCCCCCGCCTACGGGGATTGGTCTCGCCATAGCTACCCAGCTTGAACGTGATTGGTCATTTCCGGTTTGCTCTGCCGTAAGATGGTGCAACCAAACAAACAGACTATATGCCAACAATAGATTTGCTTCGGTAAATTGATTATTTGGGCGACCTTCGTTTACAATTTGACCATAAGCTCCCCAAGCAGCTCTCCTAATACCTTCCATAGCTAAAATCCTGTCGCCCGCGTCTCGGGATATAGTTAGAATACTGCGCGCTGCGCCGACAATGCTGTTGACATTCTTTATTGCCGAGCCAAGCGGGCCTCCAAAAACTTGCTCAAGAACGTCCGATGCCAAAAGAGAACTTGCTGTTTTGCCTGCTGCGTTTGCGACTACAAGGACAATTTCGTTATGATAACTTTGGTAATGTGTCTGCAATACAGATGTTATAGCAACTCGCAAATTAGCATTGGCATGTTCATACAGCATCATGAGCAAGTACATTTCTTCAAGTGCAATCTGTAGGTGTCTGCTTAACTCAACACTTCGCCCCGCTACCACTTCGACAACGAATGTTCCCGCGGCGCCGCCGACAGAACCTCCTGCAAGTTTGCCGATTATTGGCACGGTTAAGCGAGCAGCCTCACGCACCACCGTGTTACGTAATGCGTTAAAGCTGTCTTCGTGAGTGTTGGCATCTCCGTTCAGCATGGCAATCAAGGCGCTGTAATATGCACGCTGCATATTTGCGGCATTGCCGCTACCTCTGTCTGCCGCTATCTGTCGGGCATAAGAATACCCGGACCAAGGGTTAGTTGCAAAATTTGTTCTGCGCATCATATTGAATATTATTCTTGCTTCTTCAGAATATAATGCAATATCATTAAGTGTAATGTTATTTGTACCGGGCGGTTGTGGTGTCGTTGGCAATTCTTGCTCTGCTCCCGGCGGAAAACTTCGTTGACCATCAATTGTGAGCCGGTAGGGTTGACCGGAAAATGAAGTGTGCGGACCAAAAACATCTCGCGACCACCCCTCAGTGCTTCTGTTGCCTCTTAGTTCCGTTCTAGCTCCGGCAAGTGCACTAGCCCCATCTGAGATTTGTGAAACCCCTGTTCCATGCACTGTTCCATCTGCATTAAAGCGCGTAACTGTAATCAATCCCCATAATCTTCCCAAGACATTTCTATCACCGGAGAACCCTTGGTGTCCAAATCCCAAAGGTTGTTGCTCTGAAGAATGGTTAGTGAATGTCACGGTTACTCCTTCGCTTATAACTTGAACATAAAATACAGGTGTTTGTAATCTTCTTACTTGAATATTAGCGGCATCTCCACTTACCGTAATATTTCCACCGGTTCTATGTTCCATTACCATCATTCCGCCGGGGAGCAGTCGATTAACTCCTGCACCAACTCGCGGACGCACAGGGCTAGCCCCGCGCCCCTTATGCCGAAACATTCCGTTCCTGTCGTATGTGTAGAAATCAACAAAAGCATATTCGTCTCCGGTAAATTCAAGCCGGAGCTCTCGGTCAGTTAAATTCCGAAACTCCCAAATTTGCCCTGAGCTTATGGTTGCAAGTACGGAATCATTACTTGCCGCCGCTGCAACAACTCCACCCGGCATAATCCCCAGCAACATACAGCAAATCAACACTACACTAAGCACTTTTGAAGCCAAACCATTTTTTATCCTTTTCATTTTGCTACAATCCTCCATTTTGTTAATATTTTTGTCAAATCATGTGACTTTTCAACAAAAAATTAGCAGCATATATCGAGCTGCTCGACAAGTCAATATCTAGCTGTGCGATAATTTCCCAAATGGGGGAATTTTTATGATTGGGGAAAAAATTAAGAAAATGCGAACAGCAGCCGGGTTCAATCAAGTTGATCTTGCTTTGAAGCTGGGTATAGCCCAAAGCACCTTAAGCGGCTATGAAACTGATTTTAGTATGCCTAACTACGATATGGTAGAAAAAATAGCTACTGCGTGCGAGTTTGATATTGTATTCTTAGATAAAAATAGTTTGGAAGCCATTTAACTTGACAGCAACTTCCCATACATGCCACTGTCAGCAACTTCCCATACATGCCACTTGACAAATAAAAATAATTTGATACAATGAATTTGCCACTATTTTTAGTGGCAAAAATTGAAGAAATTGCTAAAAATAAACCGGAAGTCGGAGATGGTATGGGAAAGAAAGAAAAATTGATAGCGCGGTTAAAGGGCAAACCTAAAGATTTTACATTTGATGAAATGCGAAATCTGCTAGAGTTATTAGAATTCAAATTGTCTACCAAAGGAAGAACAAGCGGGTCGCGTGTAAAGTTTGAAAAAGATTGCGTGTCAATATATCTGCATAAGCCGCACCCGCGAAAAGAACTTCTGGAATATCAAATAAAACATGTGTTAGAAATCTTGGAAAGTGAGGATTTGTTATGAGTAATTTACTTGAGTATAAAGGATATTATGGAACTGTAGAGTTCTCCAATGCTGACAATGTGCTTTTCGGCAAGGTTTTAGGTATAAGAAGTTTGCTTTCATACGAGGGAAAATGCCTCGATAGTTTGCGGGATGATTTCGAAGATGTAATTGACGATTACTTGGAAACATGTTACGAAAAAGGAATCGAGCCGGAAAAGGCATACAAGGGCAAATTCAATGTGCGAGTATCTCCGGAATTACACAGGTCGCTAGCTGTCTACGCCACTAATCATGGACAAACACTAAACACTACCGTTGAAGATGCCATTAAACGTCATCTGTCGGCGTAATACAAAAAATATACTACATGCGGGCTGCCAAGCTGGAGCTTGCTTTGGTTGTGAGGTAAGATTAAATGAGTACACTATGCGCTTCTACTTTTGAAGCTGTAGAGTAGCTGCTTGACTTTTTCGTTCGCACATTTTATAATAAATACGAACCAAAAAGACATTGTGGATAGAACGGAGGTGCCGGAATGGATAAAATCGATCGCGTTTTGACGCTTATGGAACAAAACAAAGGCTACCTCACATCAAAAGAGGCTAAGCAAAATGGTGTTGAGAATAAAGTTTTGCAACGCATGGTGGAGCGTGAAATAATCGAGCGCGCTGCACATGGGTTGTATGTAGAAGCAAATGCCTTTCTTGATCCGTTTTTCGTAGCACAACATCGTGTGCCGAAAGGCGTTTTCTCTCATGAGACGGCTTTGTTTTTGCATGACCTAAATGATCGTGATCCGCTTCGGCTGATGATGACGATTCCCGCCGGGTGGAGCTCTCAGCTTTTGACGGATGAATCCATGTTTTTTTTCTATAGCAGGCCAAAGCGGATGGCGCTCGGTATTTGCGGGGTTGAAACGCCTTTTGGCGTACAAGTGAGCGCCTACGATGTTGAGCGAACGCTTTGCGATTGCCTGAAACACATCGACAAATTGGATCGTGACTTGGTTCTCACGGCTTTAAAGCGATACCTGAAAAGCGGACACCGGGATAATGCGAAGCTACTGGAATATGCTACAGCTATTAAAATTCGCGATGAGGTTTATCGTTATTTGGAGGTGTTGACATGAGGTTCACAAGCGCGACAGCCTTCACCATGTAGAGCAATACGAAAAGCATCTGCAAGACATTGCCACCAGCCCGGAGATTGCAAAAATTTGGACTGGGTATGCCAAGAGCTATCCTTACGCGAAAGGAATCACTTTGACGGACATCCTCCCATTGGTTCGCTGGGTATTTGAGGTCTAGCGTTCAACAAACGCGGAAAATGCCATTGAAAGCATAATCCAAAGCCTGCGGGAAGTTTTCCACTAAAAACCGCTGAGAAGAAAACAGCTCAAATTACCAAACAATTGAACAAAAATAACGCAATGAGTAAAAATGACACTCCTTGCGTTATTTTTTTCAACTCTGTTTTTAAAGTTATTTCTACATTTGCGATATGTTTTTCAAATTACTTCACCATTGGTCGTGTTATGGAAGCTATTTCACCCATATGGGTGTAGTTTTATTTTTCTGCAAAAGTATAATGAGCACAGAGAGGAAATCTGCCACCCGCGAATCGAGCATCACCGTAGGGGCTGCCTTTGGTCGCCCGCATATCGACACACCACCCACATTTCGAACCATCAAAAACTGGACAAATATTGACAAATTGACTCAAAATTCAAAAGCGAAAAAGGAGGAAATCAGGCATGAAAAAGCGTTTACGCGCCTTAGTGGCAGTTGTGGCGATTATATGTATAGCTCACTCCATAGCAGTCGCCGCCGGGCTACAAAACAAGGATGTTGCCGAGCAGCATGGTGAGATGCTGTTGGAATGTGGCTGTGCTGCGGAAGCAAACGCTCATGACAAAAATTGCCTACTGTACGGTGAACTCTCCTGCGGTAATGATTTACAGGATACCCCATGTAACGGGGATTGTCCGTCTTGTATAGAACCCGGCTACGGGGGCAGCGATGAGCCGCAGAGTACAGAAGAACTTGAAAATAGCGGCGAAGTCGGAGCCGACAAAAGTGAAAACAACGAAAGCGAACCCGGCGACGAAAGCGACCCTGACAACGAAAGCGACCCTGACAACGAAAGCGAATCCGAAACCGAAGCGTCCGAAACAAAAGAATTGGATGAGCTTGAAGAAGCAGAAAAAGACGGCAACGATTTTGATTTCAACACGATAGATGAGGAGCTTGAGGGTGGCAGCGAAAGCGAAGCCGGAAGCAACGATTCCGAAATCGGGGAAATTGATAACGACACTGCCCCCGACTCCGAAGAGCCGAACGAACCGGAAAAAAACGATGAAGACTCTGATTCCGAGCCGGAAGAATTAGATGAATCTGAAGAAACAGAAAAAGATGATGATGACCCTGATTCCGAACCGGAAGTCCTGTTGATGGGCCTGATGTCTTTGAGTTCGCGTATCGAAAGTGTTAGGACATTTACCGAGCTTTCAACTATGATAGACAACATAAATAACGACCGCAATGGGTATACGGAGCTTGACACAACGATACGTATCATGGCAGACATTAACTTTTCCGGAGCAGGGATATCTGTCAGAGCACCTAATAAAACGATACGCATTGTTGCGGATAACCAAACCCGCAAATTAAAAGTTGATAGAGGTGCTGTATTTTTAGTTCAGTCAGGTCTGTTAGTCATTTCAGGCGGATCGGATGGCGGAATTCTCGATTTCGAAGGATGGAATAACCCTGCCGGAGGCAGTACTTGTGTTGCGATTATGTCGGCCGGGGTTGTTGAAATTGGAGAGCGAGTCATTATTCGAGATTTTGTTTTAAGCGGGGTGCATGTAAACGGAGGAACTTTTAGGATGTATGATGGGGCACACATCATCCGAAACAGATGGGTTTTTAACAACAACGGCGGTGGAGTACGTATCGTGTCCGGCGGCTTGTTTGAGATGTATGGCGGAACAATAGAGCGCGGCACTGCGGCAAGAGGCGGCGGCGTACATGTGGCAAATGGCGGAAGATTTCACATGTACGGAGGTCGGATTATTGACTGCTTTGCGACTGAAGATGGCGGCGGACTCTTTGTTGAGGGCGGCAGGTATGAAAACGTTATAATTGCGGAAGCAGCCGTTTTTTCCGGCAACGTGGCGCAAAACGGCGTGAAAATAGATAACTCACTTCCCGAAAGGTTTCCTCTGATAAATCCGGGTGCGGTAAGTATCCCTGACGATGGTTACTTTCTGGTTGACGGAGAACATTTTGTAACTATACCTCCGCATGCTTTTACAAATTATGACATAAATACGACAGGGCCGCAGTACTGGCGTGTAACGTATTCAGCCGAAAGTGAAAGCGGAATAATCGGAAACATTACAGCTAAACTTGCAGAAAGCGGAGTTTTGGTTCCGCATGGAGCATTTGTTCCCGGTGATACAGATGTTATCTTTGTTCCGGGAGGGGCGTTGCTTGACAGATGGGAGATAGGAACACGAGCAACCGAAGCAGATCAGGATAAGCGCCCGATTGCGTTTAACTTTACACCCGGCGGATCGCAAGCTCCTTTGATACACACTATTAAAAGTTACACACATGTAAAAGGTTACTTTGTTGAGGGGGGAAATGTCACACTGACCATTTCAAAAGAAGTAACAGGGGAGATGGTCAACAAAAACAGGGCGTTTGAGTTCACAATTATTTTTTACGACACGAATGACAGACCGTTATCGGCTCAGCACTTTAACTATATCGGAGGTATAGTCGCAGGCTCAGGCGCAACAGCTCCGGAGAATGGTGTCCTTGTGACGGACGGCGACGGAAAAGCAACACTTTGGTTAAAGCACGGTCAGAGTATCACTATTGAAGATATTGCGCCAAACAGCCGTATACGAATAATTGAAGAAACGGATATCACTTACGATACATATTTCACAGACAGTGAAAACGAAACTGTTATCATTAACGAAAATGACACCAATCTGCAAGACATAACAGGCGATCGTATCTTTCGCTTTGAAAACAAAAAAGTTTACATTCCTCCCACCGGATTAGATTCGGGCAATACAGGCGAAGTGCTGCTACTGTTCACGTTAATATTTGTGCCGACCTTGACCATGTTTATGCTGAGCAGAAAAAAAAGTTGTTGAAAAAAGGCGAGAATTACACACAAAAACACCCTATAGGGTGTATCTAAAAAAAGAGGAAAAGAGTATTATGTAAACATAGTCAATGTCAAGCAAATTAAAAACGTTTTTAGCAAAATGGGGGGCGGACATATGAGAGTTTGGAAAGAACTCGGAGCGTTGGGTATCAAAATTATAGCGATTGCCATGACAGTAGTAATAATTTTCACCTTTGTGTATGGATTCCATCGCAACACAGACCCTGATATGGCGCCTATGGTAAAAACCGGAGATTTGCTCCTGTTTTACCGCTTAGACAGAGACTATACAATCGGAGATTTGCTCGTCCTTGATTTTCAAGGTGAGCGGCAAGTGCGGCGAGTTGTTGCCGGCGCAGGAGACGTAGTGGACATTGTAGACGGCGGTCTTATAGTCAACGGAGCAATGCAGCAGGAGCCGCAAATCAAAGAAGAAACATGGCAATATGAAAATGGGGCAGTTTTTCCTCTCACTGTCGGAACAAATCAAGTATTCGTTTTGGGTGACGCAAGAGAAAACGCAACAGACAGCCGTGTATACGGCCCGGTGGATACAAGCGATACATTTGGAACCGTGATAACGGTAATCAGACGTAGAAACCTGTGACAGTAAAAAGTATATTTCAAGTTAAAAAAGGAGATAATTATCATGTTAAGAAAGTCAAAAGTCATTTTAACATTTACACTCGCACTACTGATTTGTGCAACAAGTATTATTTCAGTACTCGCAACCAACCTCAATAACAATGAAGCCATAATAGGATCAGAAGATAAACCGGTACAGGCAGCCATTACGAAAAACTTAAGGCTTCCGATGGGTACAACCGTTCCGAAGGTTAATTTCAACTTTGTCATCACGCCAAAGACTGTGGACGGCGTAGAGTTTAACCCGACTGAGCCAAACATGCCAAGGCTGGGCGCCTTGTCCGGAACTCCGGGCATTGGTACATTCACTCTTTCGTTCAGCGATACCGACGAAGACCCGAGAACTCCGATTGACGATCTGGTCAATGTCGACTCGATTATGAAAGAAACAGGCAATATATTCGCAAATGTTGATTTTCCGCATGCAGGCGAGTTTGTGTATGAAATCACAGAGGAAGCAAATACGAACTCTGCAATTGACGCCGAAAGCAACAAGAATGAATGGCTTTCTTATTCAAAAGCCAAATATACAATCACACTCTATGTGGCAGATACAAAAGACGGCAAGAGTACCTACATCTACGGACTGGGCGCAAGGCTCACCACAAAGGATGACGGAGAAGCCGTAGGAGATTCCGAGTCGGGAAAAGTTGACCCAACTCCGGGCGGCTACGAAGACAAGTACCTTTTTAGCCAAATGATATTCGCAAACGATTACGTAAAAACAAACGGTCCGGTTGATCCGGAAAATCCGGACCCGATGACTGAATCCACCTTGTTCGTCAGCAAAACTGTTACCGGAGATTTTTCCAACAAATTACAACTATTTGATTTTAAAATCAGCCTTACCCTCCCATCCCTCATTCCAAACCCTCCCAACTATTACAGAGCTTACTTAGTTGATTCAAATGGTCGTGTCGATGACTCTTACATTGCGGTTTCCACAACCGGGGAGACGGAGTTCCGTCTGAGAGATGGGCAAAGATTGGTATTCGTTGACACTCCGGTCGGCACAGGGTACATGGTAGAAGAAATAGGGTCAGCCAACTATAGCCCGAGCCTCACTGTAACGACTGGCGGCGAGAAAATGGATTACGCTGAGCGCGAAATGGGTGAAAACTTCCCATCAGGACCGCAACTCGTCGGTGAACCGGGAAACAGCGCAGCTTTTACCAACAGACGTGATACCATCACACCCACAGGACTTAACTTAAATGACTTGCCATTCATTGGATTGATTATTCTCGGTTTGGGTACGCTGATTACTTTCTTTGTAGTGAAAGTGCGCAAAAGAGCAAGAAATTATTAAAAAATAATGCGCAATAGCAGGCTTTATCCTGCACAAGGTGACGGGAGCCTTCCGCCAAAACCGATGGGATTCGGTTCCCGTCACCTAAACCCTAAACTTAACCTCATGGCATAATTTAAAATTGAAAGACAGGAGGGTTTCATATGCGTACGGCGGCAAAGGTCGAAATTGTAAGAAAAGCGATACGGATTGCGAATAGCTTTGTGAACTTGTCCGTGCTGATTGTTGTTTCACTTCTGCTTGCTTTCAGTTGTTACGCCATATGGGACTCAGGACAAGTACATAGTGCGGCAAGTGCCGGAAACTACACACTATACAAGCCAACAGCGGAAGACGAAGGAGCCTCTTTCGAAGACTTGCGTGCAAACAACCCGGATGTGTTTGCTTGGCTCACAGTGTACGGAACAAATATTGATTATCCGGTGGTTCAAGGGCACAAATAACATCAAATACGTCAACACAGACGCAAAAGGCAAACACTCACTTTCCGGTGCGATTTTTCTGGACTACCGCTCCGGACCGAATTTTTCGGATTTTAGCAGTATTCTCTATGGTCATCACATGGAAAATCAAGTTATGTTTGGGGAAATTGCACGATTTTCCGACAAAAACTATTTCGATGCCCACAGATACGGTGCGTTGTATATCGACGGAAAAGAGCACGGATTGGAGTTTTTTGCTTTCGCACATACAGACGCCTATGATTTTAAAGTGTTCCAAGTGAACATCACAGAACAGGAAGACAAACAGGCATATCTTGATTTACTAATGCAGATAGCGACAAACACTCGTGATGATGTGTCGGTGACGACAGACGACAGAATCGTATTGCTGTCCACCTGCTCGTCAGACTCTACCAACGGACGTGATATCCTGGTTGCTAAAATTACAGACACGGTACCCGATAATCCGTTTGAAATAAAGGAAGCGGATAGTCCGCGCACAATCCCGAGCATAGATGAACTTTCCGACGTTTGGACACGGACAGCTTTATGGATAAAAATTTGCATAGCAGGGGTTTTGCCTCTATTGATTTTGACGGTACTCGTGTTGAAATATACAAAGCGGAAAAGGAGCTGAGAGGTCATGTGGATAAATAGAGCCAATAAAAAAAGAGCCATGCGCTCAACATGTCAAACAATAAAATTTCTTGCGGCTTTTCCGGTTCTGTTGTGCCTGATTAGTATTCTGCTTGTTCCGGCAGCATATGCCGCAGGGTCGGTCGAGGTCACACTGACGATGAATCAACTGCTTAACGCCTACGGCTCATTTGAGCCGCCAAGCGATTTGTTCAGCTATCAACTGAAAGCCGCAACGCCGGGCACTCCCATGCCGGAGGGCAGCAGTGCAGAAAGCTATATTTTTGAATTGGCAGGAAGCAGAGATACGCAGATAGGGTCAATCAGTTTTGACACTACGGGAATTTATACCTACACGCTCCGCTGCTTGACAAGTGATATGCCCGGCTACAAAATAGATCGCCGGAATTATACGATTGAAGTATATGTTTTAGAAAACTTAGAAGCCGCCGTGCTTGTATACCTCAATGGCGACAAAGTGTTGAATCAGGTTTTTGAACATACTTACGGAACTCTTCCAAACAATCCGACCGGTGACGGCAGCGGTGGTGGTGGCAGTAGCGGCGATGGCGGCAGTGGTGGCGGCAGCAGCAGTAGCGGCAGCGGAACAACGAACAGACCGGATCCGCCGAGTGGCGGCGATATAGACGAAGCAACCGACAATCCCAATCTGCCGGGGTCGGGTAACAATAAGGGCGAAACAACGGAGAGTTCAAACTCGCCGGAATCGAATGACGAAAATGGCAAGGACGGAGAAACGACGGGCAAACCAAACCCGCCGAGCGACAGCCCAAAAACAGGAGATTTTAGCAATCCGATTCTCTGGATTACGCTAATCGCGTCTAGCGCTGTGCTTCTGGTGTCCATCGTTTTAATCGAACTGAGATCGAGACGATTAAACCAACAAACAGGCAGGCGGAAAAGATGATATTTAAGAGAATTTTATGACCGATTAATAGGGAGAATTCTTCGCACCCATTTTGAACAGTTGCTATGTTTTCTTGCCGCAAACATTTTTTTCAGAAAATTCCCAATTGTTCAGTAGGCTTTAGTTATTTTAGCTAAATCCCATTAACTTCCAAGAAGTCGCGGAGTAGGTTCATGCAGACTGTTTTTCTGTATTCTATGCCCACCCTGCCTCTTATCGGGACGATTGCCTCGTCGTATGCTTGTAAAAAATCATTTTTCAACGCGTTGGCTTCGCTTATTGTTTTCCCGATCAGCATTTTATCAATTTCCTCAATGCGGATTATGACATCGCTGACTGCGCCGTAGGCTGTAGCGCAATTTTTTATAACGCCGTCTTTTATGTCGAGTATCCCTGCGAAAGACAGCCGCGAAATCGCCAGAGCGTTCCTCGCTCCTACTTTTTTGTAATAATAGTTATCAAGCCCGTGCTTCGGCATCAAAACTTCAACTATAAGCTCGTCGGGATTGAGCGCGAGTTTTTTTCTGCCCAAGTAAAAATCCTTTATCGGAATGATACGTTCCGAGTTTAGGCTTGCCAATCTGAGTTTCGCGTCCGCCGCCATAAATAC
>JGI20163J15578_10000748_pt1 | contig 13430 bp, 10 predicted proteins | sample TergutCu122P1_FD_15578 | JGI IMG/M metagenome (IMG submission 15578)
TGACAGCTTTATTTTTTCTGTCTATACCGACTGTATTCTTTCTTCTGTAACGTGTGTTTCCTGCTTTAAGTGCCTGTACCTTCTCAAACTGTTCGGTTGATATAATGGCTTCGTGAGCATTGGGAACCCTTATCCAATCAGCCTCGGGAATTATAACAACCTTTCTGCCGTCAGCAGATGCCTGCTTGGATATTCTCTTGGTTTTACTAAATACCATCATCCCTGTATATCGTTCATCGCAAAGCATCCTGCTGATTACAGAGCCGCCCCAAAAGGAACGTCCGGCTTTCGGACGCATTGCCAAGACAGACCGTCCGTGCCGGCGGCGATGCTCTAACGGAGAATCCACACCGTCAGCATTCAGCGCAGCGGCGATACTGACATTATTTAACCCTTGGCAGGCCATATCATATATGCGCTGAATGACAGCGGCAGCTTCATGGTCAACCACAAGACGGTTTTTTTCGGTATCCGACCGGGTGAATCCGTATGGAACCGTACCACAGACATATTCACCATTTTTTGCTTTAGCAACATGAGCTTGCTTTACTTTAACAGAAAGCTCTTTGCTGTACATATCATGCACGATGGAGCTAAATGCCACAGTCATTGGAGCAGTCTGCCCTTTGTGGTTTTCGCTGTCGTAATCATCGTTGACACTGATGAAACGTACACCGAGGAAAGGGAAAATCTGGTCGAGATACTCACTGACGACCGGATAATTTCTACCCCAGCGACTGAGGTCTTTGACGAGAATATTCTGCACCCCGCCGCGGCGCACCAAATCCAGCAGAGCCTTTACTTGCGGTCTCTCGAAATTGGTTCCACTCCAGCCATCGTCCGCAAAAGTCAAAACCTCACCGGCAGAAAGAACAGGATGGTTAGCCACATATGCCATGAGTAAATCCCGCTGATTAGCCACGGAATCGCTTATATCGTGATTATCGTCATCCAAGCTGATTCTAAGATACAGCGCGGTGACGGGCTTTGTCTTTGACTTGGGCATTGTTATGGGTGTGCTGTATGCTGTTGCCGTCATACTGACCATTCTCCTCCCCGATATTTATTTCACCGGCAGCCACGATGCTTTCCAGCAGTTTTAATTCATCACCAAACTTCCATGCCACTTCAACGTGTGATGGGCTGAAAATTGTAACTTTCTCCACGATAGCCTCCATCATTTCACGAGTCAGCTTTTCGGGGTTTTGGAAATCCCGCGCCGCTTTCAGCCAGTGATTATGGGATGCCGATATATCAACCACAACTGCCGCACGTTCGGAAAGACTGTCGATATTCTGACGGAGTGTTTCGGCTCTTCCCTCATAATTGGCTTTCATAGCAACATATTCCCGCTCATCAAGAAGTTTGTCCACATAGTCCTCGTAGAGTTTGCCAACACGCTGATTAATGGTTTCCAACTCGCGGGATGAAGAATTGCGCGCTTATGCTGTATCTCCCGCAAAGACCCCATCAAGACCGTTGGGTTTGGACTTATGGATTAAGAAAGGTTTTTTGTCATGGATTATCGCCATGCTTTTTAAGGCTTCGGAGCAGGAAACCATCCGTCACTCACCCGAATCATCAGGATGCCCTCTTTTGTCGGATAATTTATTGATTCCACTAACAAATATGCTTATGGAATGGAGCGTTAAAAATGATGAGTGTACCCAACAATAAAATCAAGAGCGGACACTTGAACCGCAAAGCCTTCCTATATATACGTCAATCTACTCTCCGGCAAGTTTATGAAAATAATGAAAGCACCAAACGCCAGTACGCGCTAAAGGAAAGACTTATTGCTTCCGGATGGGATGATAGCCGGATCGAAGTTATCGACAGCGACTTGGGTCAATCGGGGGCAGATTCTGAACATCGGCACGGATTCCAGCATCTATTATCCGAGGTCATGATGAATCGAGCCGGCATTGTCGCCGGCATCGAAGTATCTCGCCTTTCCCGAAGTTCGTCCGATTGGAATAAGCTATTGCAAATCGCCGCGCTTTCCGATACGCTAATCATGGACGAAGATGGGCTGTACAATGTGAACGATTTTAATGACCGCCTATTGCTGGGGTTAAAAGGGACGTTAAGCGAGGCTGAACTGCATTATCTAAAGGCACGTATGCGAGGTGGGCTTTTGAATAAAGCCAAGCGGGGAGAGTTAATGTTTCATCTGCCACCGGGATACATATATGACGAAAACGAACAAATCGTCAAAGACCTTGATATGCAAGTTCAGGAAGCCATAACGTTGTTCTTCAACACATTTAAGAGAGCCGGTTCCGCACTTGAAACTGTCCGCATATACGAAAAACAAGGCTATCTATTCCCGCGCCGCCCGCGTACAATTTCCAAGCCCGGTGAACTTAAATGGGAAAAACTCACACAAAGCCAAGCATGGAGAACTGTAAAAAATCCAATATACGCCGGGATATACGCTTATGGAAAAAAGCAGATTCAACATACTGCCAGCGGCCGCAAGATAGTAGCCATGCCAAAAGAAGAATATCATGCGTGGTTGCCAAATTCCCATCCTTCCTATATTAGTGAGGCGCAATACGATGAAAATATTAAGCAACTCGCTAAGAACGTGCGCCCGAAGCAACCTTACAATAACAGCGGGGCTATACGTGAAGGTTCGGCCTTATTACAAGGCATAGCACTTTGCGGAAACTGCGGACGAAGGATGAGGTTGCGGTATACAGAAACGAAGCATTCCGGTTATCAACCCATTTATTTCTGTGAATACGCTTATGACAGCCCTATCAAAACGTTATGCCAACGGGTACGTGGCGACGATATTGACACAACGATTGCCGCGCTTGTTTTGGAAACCATAAACCCCATGACCGTAGATGCTGCCATATCAATCCAACGCGAAATGACTGACCGCAAAGAAGAAGTAATCCGCCTATACAGTCAGCAAATGGAGCGGACTCGCTATGAAATGGATTTAGCGAAACGCCGCTATATGCGTGTTGACCCCGACAACCGCCTTGTAGCTTCCGAACTTGAACACGACTGGAATCAAAAAATCAGTGAATACGAAGCTGCAAAAATGGTCTATACGCAAAAATGCGAAAGTGAAGTTCGTGCTATTGATGAAAAACTACAACTTGCCCTTGCACAGCTTGTTACTGATTTTCCAAAAGTTTGGAATGACCCTCGAACCTCATACAAGGAGAAAAAACGTATAATTGGACACGTTTTGGAGGATGTTACCATCACTTCCGATGAAGCAAGAATAGTTTTGGGGATTCGGTTTAAGGGCGGTGCTACGAAAGTTATTGAACTCCCAAGTTTAGAGCAAGCAAAGATTAACACTGAGCAGGAACTTCTTTCAGTAGTGAAATCAATGCTTTATTCAGGACTAACGGATAGAGAAATCGTTGCCACTATTAATGAAAATGGCTTCGCGATCAAGCTGGGCAGCAAGCCCTTTACTGAAAACAGCATCAGGAACTTGGTTTCCGAAAATAAACTGCCAAATCGAAGATCAATCGCCAAGGCTGACGGTTGGTTGACCGCTAAAGAAAAAGCGGCTGAACTTGGCATCGGCAAAACCAAACTTGCCAATATGCGTAAAGCCGGAGAGCTAATTTATAAAGAATGTCGTATCAATGGGAATAACTTTGTTTACAAACCGGAAGAAATCCCCGTTAAAAAGTGAAGTGAATTATGGCGTTATCGCTTATTATTTTGCATTGCGGTTCGTCCGCAGAAAGGTTGATAGTATGTCGCAGTATCTTGTAAGCAATATGCGGCTACTGCATGACGGTCACCTGATGTAATAGTCGGTGCAGGGTCACCTTCTTTGCCTATGCCAAGTCCGTTACCGGCACCATCATCCCCACGGGTATCCCCGCCGCCGCTGTGGCGAGTGGCTTTGTCGTTAATAGGGATTACCATGTCATCGGGTACGACTACACACAAATCAGTTTCGCTTGCCATGCCGCTCGGTCTGGATAAACCCGATGCCGAAGCAACAAGAGTGCCGGTGATTTTGGGGTGGACATCTATAACAGCTATGCCCCCCTGATTTTTCGATGGACATGGGTTAGTAGTATCAATGGTTCTCACCGTTTCAATTTCACGGCAGCCGGAAAGTGGAACAGAGCTTTTCATGCTGTTTAAACTGCTGCTGTCTAAACTGAACGCCTGCCGAACCATTGCAGATAGGTAAGTAAATCAACTTCTTTTGCCAGTTTTACTTGCTCGGCGCTAACTCCCGGCATTGGACAGACACCTCCCGGAATATGCTGCTGCCGCTAGTCCGGCCTTCTTTAAGTCATCGGAGAGCAGAAAATCCCTCGCACTTCTGATATTACTGTTTACCAAAGGCTTCAAAATTCCTCCTTTCCGGAGACCGTAAAGCAAATATTTACGCTGTTTTTATTTCTTTTGCCTCACTCTTATCGGGCATAAAAACACCGCCTGTAAGGGCGGTATCGGCGGCCTGTTCGCGCCGGATGGCCTCGGCCCGGATATCGGCGCAGCAGCAAACTTCCAACGGACATGGCTTGTTTTTCCCGGCATAGTTTACGCATACTCACAGGCACAATCAGCAAGGGTATAGCCTTGGAATTTGTTATAGACTTTCGTATACGGTCTCATTTTTTAATCGCCTCCTGAATATTTTTTATGGCAATACAAAAACAGCGGGGTTTATCAGCCCAACATTTAAGTTGGAATGATAAACCCCGCTGTTTTTGTGTTAGATAAATACGCGGTATTTATATGAGCATGTTCTTTTTTATTTTATATCTTTTTTATTTTTCATTCGCGCTTTAAACTCTTTCTGTTCGGTTTTATCGGCATCGATTATATTTGGGCCGTCACAGCTTGGACATTTGGCCGGATCATTTTTCCTTTCAAAGATAAATTCGCATTTAGTACATTTAAAAATCATTTAAACACTTCACCTTCGGCTCGTTATTATATTTCAATTAATAATACTAACATAAACAGACTCGCTTTACAATATCACTTTGCAGACTTCATTCCGCAAAACCAAGCAATGCTTCCGGTGAATTGCTTTATTTTTTGTTCAGTTAAATTGATGCATCTTATCATTGAATTTACAGTTAAGCTAACGAAGCATACTATTGAATACATTGTAATATTTTGCTAGAATGAAGTAACGTGCAATTGCTACCGTAAGCCGGAATCGGAAATGAGGTGCCGCTCTTGTCAGGTAAGAAGAAACCAACGGTTCAAAACAAGAAGCATAAGAAGAAAAAGTCCAAAGGTCAAGGCGAGGGGCATTTCTGTAAAGTTTGCGGCAGCCATAAAGCCAATGAGAAATTCACTGGCAAAGGCCATGCGTCCCACATATGCAAATCGTGTCAAAGTTTGCCCATTGCCCGGCGTAATGAAATGATGGTGGTACGCAGAATAGACAGTATGGCTTTTCGTTGGTTGTCCGAAAGTGAAATAAAATGGCTGCGAAAAAAGATGAATGACCCGCGACCCGAAGTCAGGGAAGCGGCACAATCTTCATACAGTATAAAATTCCCTCATCATGATAAGCAAGGGTGCAAGCCGGCAGCGTTAAAAACCCCTGTGCTGTTTTCTGAAATAGATGATAAAAAGAAAGCAGAGGTTATTGAGCAGCTTGAAGAATTGATTGAGGATTTTTTCTGTTTCACAAACTATCTGCCTGATGATGACGATAAAAAAGGGATTTTGACTCAATTATGTGATGAAATGTCGGAAATTATAAACTACCGGGAACCGGAGCCTTATGATCTGCTCTCAGAACTTGATCCACGGTTTGACTTTGGCCCTGAGTACAGTGTCGATGAAAAAATAGCAATGATGCATGAAATACTCGAAGCGGATGATGAGGACTTCGACCCATATGAAGAACCCGATGAACCGGAGCCGGAACCTGACAAAGAATTAATCGCAGATGATAAGCTGAAAGCTGTGTTTGATGAAATTACCGTCAAGATTGTGGCTGAGTTGAAAGCAGACGGTATCGGACTGTCAACTTTTATGGATTCGCTTATAATTAACGAAACCGGGCGGCTCAAAATCAGAAAGCTCTGCGACTCAGACCTTGACGCTCTATGGAAAATAATGAGTAAGCCCGTAGTTATGCACACTTGGGGAAACAGCTTCAAAAAGAAGCGTGAGGTTAAAAAATGGATTAATCAGCAGTACGGGAAATATGATACAGACGGACTTGGTTATGGGTACCTCGCCCTTATATTAAAAGACACCGGCAGGCTGATTGGACAGGCAGGGCTTGTGAAAACTGTCATTAACGGTGAAAATGCCGTAGAGATAGGATGTATCTTAGATAACAGCCTATGGGGGCAAGGTTATGCCTTTGAAGCTGTTACCGCTTTGTGTGACATGGCTTTTGGGGTGGTATTTACTGATTTCGTGCTCGGCAAGCATTTACCGGACAGGCTGTATACAGCCATATCCCCTGAAAATATTGCTGCTGTTAAGCTGGCAGAGAAACTGGGCTTTAATAAGGTTGGGGAATGTATTAAGACTTTTAATGATAAGAATCTTTCCTATGACTTGTATATGACAGAAGCCGACATATGGAAGCAGAGTAGAGTATGCCGGGAAGGATGATAAAAAAGCGCTTTAAAAGCCGTCCCCCGTGTTATTTGGTGCCGGGAACGGCTTGTTTTCCTGATATATACTAAAATTTATACTGCCTCATAACAATCATTACGGGCCCGTTTAATAATGGAGTCAGTTGAAAAATGCACTAGGGACGCCAAAGTTACCAGTTCATCATGGAAGAACCCGGCGTCCTTACCGTTCAGCATCGAGTCGATTGCCGTAAGCAGTTGATCTTTTGACATAGCAGCCGGAAAAGGATAGACCCGGTATGTATCTGATAAGGGAGCAGGCCGGCCGTTTCCGATAACTGCATACTTGACAAACTTAGATCTTCTTTTTGATTTATCCGGATATTTTTTATAAATACATAGTCCGTTATCATCGGTAAAATACTCTTTGAACCCTTCGGCTTCTGCCTGAGCCGGTGTATCAAAGAAAGCTGAACGCGCTACATGCAAAGCTCCCTGCTTGGTTTCAAAAACAAAGGCGTCCCCGCCATTGGCTGCTACGGAAACATAATTGGGCTTGATTATAAAAGTATTTTCTTCATCATCACAAAAAGCCGGCAGCATCCTGTAGAACCCATGACGTGATTGAACATAAGACGCTGTACCGTGCCGGATGTTATACCAAACAGCGCTCCTGATATTTCCATCGGTCAGCCGCTTGCCGTCAATGCCTAATGCGCCGTTTTTGCTATGGATATATTGATATATTTCTGCAGCGGAATGATCCTGCCCGTCGGCAAGCAATTCAAGGAAATAGTGCTGTACCATTTTTTGATTAGATTTGAAATGCATATGAAAAATCCTCCTTACCTCGTTAAAATTGTTGAATTTATAAGAGATTTACTTATAAACCCGTTCATATATTAACTTGGGCCGGAGGGGTATTACAAGTCTTTCGGATGCGATTGAATGTCAATCTTTTGGCTTGTTTTACCGCTTTATATGTGTAGTATGCCGGGTTATCACACCGGCACAACTAAGTATAAAATTTCGTTATTCGCCAATATCCGGCTCATGCTTGTGAGCCGCTTTTTGAACCGGAGTATAATTACGCTTTATATCAGCCATCCCCTCACGCAGTTCATCAGCAATTGTCTTGGGATATTTTTCTGCATACTTTTCTTGCGAATGAACTGCCAATCTGCCAAGGAAGCTTTCCAAATCTTTATAATGAGTCAATAAATCCTCTATATTCGCCAAAAGCAATACACCGTCACGATGTATTACATACCCGTTGCTGCCCCCGAACGCAAGCACCCGCGTTACTGTAAAACTGTCATCAACCCCGATATTATCCAAAACCCCGGCGTCAAACAAATGCTTTGCCTCGTGGATAAACACCCTTTGATTATCAATTTTCGATTTACTTTTAATCTCAATAAGGTACAAGGTTTTTGCTTTGCGGTTGATAATAACCACATCAATTTCACGGTTTTCCAAATCCCGGTACTTAAAAACTTTCTTCTCTTTGTTTGCGGATCGTAATATATGAGCAAGCACAATGGCTTCGGTTACAGCGCCTTCAGCCGCCTGCCTGATTCCGGCTGCAAAATCGGGATGATTGACATCTTTGAGACTCAATATACCCTGAACTGTTTCTTCAATTGCATAGTTCATCAATGCGTTATGATTAAATGAATAGGATATCCGGGCTTTGCCGTTATCGGAAACTCCGGTGGATGATTCAGCCAAGCAGCCGGTTTTTACCAAAAAACTGACAAGCGCCTCAATTACTCCTTGGGGATTTTCTATACCGCTGAAGCCGGAATAAATATCAAGGGCCTCGGCAACACGATCCTTAATATCACGCTTTTCATTTGCTGACCATTCACTAACCGCGCTTCCTAAATCCATGATATTTTTATTGCCGGCGTTTTGTACAAAATGCCTGATTACATCGGTTTCAACAGCGCATTTGAGTATACTGACAACCGCCTTATATACCACGGCAGCGTCAATTCCCATCAGCCTGCTTGTATATTCATTTGTTCTGTTCGCATCATCAAAATAATGTTCAAGACTCTGAATCAAATTCTCCACCAAAGCGCTTCTGATAAAATCCGGCATTGATTCATTTGTAAATATTCCGCCGCCGGTTTTATAATCAGCATATGTTTTAGCTTGTACCCGTACAAACTCTTCATAGCTGACCCAATTTGTTGAAAATTCAGCGTATCTGTGAAACAGTGATGTTCCTTTCGCAAGCCACAATAAAAAGCTGTCTGTTCCCGATATGATGATTTTGATGCGATGAAGGGGTACAAAAGTATCCGCCCATTCAGCGGCGGCATTTAAGAAACCGCCAAGATATGTTGCTTCATCAACAAAGAAATGGGTGTAACCGGCTTTGAACAAAGCTGTAATTTCAGCATTCACATCCCGCATTCCGGTCTCTTTGTAATTAAACCTCGCGTATGCGGTTTTGTGACCCTGCTGTGTTAATTCCTCAGCCGCTTGAAGCATCCCTACGGTTTTACCTGTTGAACGCAGCCCGTAAACAATCCCAAGCCGTGCTGTATAATCTCCGTCCGCACAAAACTGAATAAGGGGCTCTACAAAATCACGGCGAAGAAACTTCCCGTCGTTGGTTTGTGATATTATAAGGTTAGATAAGTCATCTCCGGTTATAAAGCGGTGTGGCTTGTTTTCCTCCATTCCGGCGGCACCTCCCTTAATATGGCAGTAGCTTTATAAGGCGATTTTAACATGAAAACACCGCAAAAACAAGGTTATCAAAGCAAAAAGCTTTTTTTGTCAGCATCACGGCTCGTTTATATTGATTTGTAAACCCATCCCCTTGCCCATATAGGTTTTATCCCCAAAAAAGATGCGGCATAGGGAAAGGCGGCCTATGCCGTCAAATGAACTGCCGAGCGTAAGGCCGGCAAATAGGTGTATTTGATTATTCACAATTCATTTGCGCTTCCCTTGTAAGGCTGTTCAAAGATGGTATATAAATACGGCCTTTATAAATCAGGCTCGGATTTGCTCCGAACCTTAGAGTTTTTACGCGGGGATGGGTTTTGTTTGGAATCGCGGATAGTTTGTATTACGGATTCCTTTTCTACGATTAAGCGGCCGGAGATTTTGATTTCATCCATTATATCTTTTAAGGAACCGCGCACCGAACATCCCTGATTGTGATAATATGCGATAAAAGCATCCGCAACCTCAATGGAGATAATTTCAGACCGGCTTGAATTGATAAACATAAAATGCAAGACATTTGCGGTGTTTGATTTCTCTGTTGGCAAATTATTTAGGATGGTTGCCGGATCACCCGATACTCGCACAAAATCTGTCATTGCATCTTTATAATTGGCTTCCTTTATATCCACCGTCCAAAGCGAGAAATCATCGTCCCCGAATTTTTCTACAATATTACAAGATATATAATTATTAGTGTCGTTCATTTTTTTATCATCCTCTATCTCATAGTAATGACGATTAGCCCGTACAAAAAAGAGCTAACTGACATTCATAAGCAGTGAGTAGTTCTATAATTAGTCGGGTGGGTCAGCGGTATTGCCACCGCTTTCCCCCTAAGGACCGTAGTCCCTTTCAAGACATATGGCTCAAGCATACCTTTATCCGCTGGACTTTAATAGCCGGTCTGTTTAATCATTACTACCCCTTTTATTGGTCGTTCATAAAACAAACCATCCCTATAGTGTAAAGGAAAATTCATAGTTTCTTTTTGTATAAACCCTTCTGTTTCAAAAGCTTGTATTATTTTCTCCTCCTTCTTTTTTCTTTCTCTATAAGTCATTCCATTTATAGAGTTTAAATCCAAAATAAATTCAGTTATTTGGTACTTCTCAAACAGTTTTGCAATGGCACTTAAATCACTAAGGTTCTCAGTTACAAATCTATCACAGACTATTAAGCTATCTAACAGAAGTGATAGTGTGTTCTTAGACCATTCGTACAAGACGTATTCTTCTCGTGTTAATTTGTTGATGTCTGAACAAAGCCATTTAAGTGCTTGTTGTTTAAGTAATTTCATTTCATCCCTCCTATCAGCCCATGAAGAGCCGTGCTTTTTGAGCCGAATATATATTTGAATTTGTATGATGTTAACTTGGTTCGCCGGGCTTTACAAGTCATTTGCGGTTTAATTTATATATAATGTTTAGGCGGGAATGGCGTGTGGTTTGTAGCGCTTTGACGAATTAAAGTAATGAGATTTTATTGCCTTTTTGTCGGAGTAATCGAAATAACAACATATCTCCCGATTTGCTAAAAACAAGCCCAAGTAAGAAATTCTGTAAAATGAAAGTGACACTGCGCGGGTTCACACAGTGTCTTTTCTGACTAAGGTTATATATACTGCTTATATGTTTTTTTGTCATAATTGGCCCTGAGTTTTTTTGATGTGGATGCCATAAGATTATCTGCCCCAATCTAAAGGTTTCAAGAATTCTTCACAGCGTTCCTTTACAAACAAAACTGTTTTTTGGATAAGCCATCTGTCGGGATAATGATCTCTTACAGCATTGTATATTTCCTCAAGCAGCTCCCCGGACTTTATGGCAGCAAGCAATTTATTTGCTTTCATTTGAAACTCACCCGTATGGGGGCAATCTTTTATAAAATCATACTTAAGGTTGAAACTTGCGAAATCAAACTTCCGCCTTATGTCTGAGGGCTTGTCAAAATCAAGGGACATTCCGTTATCCCATATAGGGGCTATACCAAGTATCCGCTGGGTATGATTTTCTACAGAAAATCCCCAATTATTTAAATGCCGGTCGAAGTTTTCGATTATATAATCAAGAAAGCACATTTCATAAAAGCCTTTTAGGTTTATGCCGTCTTCATTGGCTGCGCGCAAGAAAAGCGGCAGAGATTTGTACCGCAATTCCGGATGCTTGTAATCAAGGTATTCGCTTCCCGTCATCAAGCCTATTTCTTTACTTGTAAAAAGCGTTGAAACAGACGCTGTCTTGCTGCTGTGTTCTTCTAAATGATACGGAATCGTGGATATGCCAAGTTTGTTTGCTATGATATGAGCCGCAGCCTCATGATAAGGCTCAAAGCCTGCATTGGAATATCCCGATGTGCCGCCTTTAACAAGAACTATATCTTCAATACCCAAGCGCTGCCAGAACTTTGGCAGCATCCCGGCAGTAGTTAATTCCGGTGTACTTAAATTTCCTGAAATATCCCTTGGCAACCCGGTAAAAGCAATCCACCCCAAGGCTTCATCGAAGCGGTTATCATAAAGATTAATTTCTGCAAAGGTTATATTTTCGCTTTCTTCTTTCATCCAAAAGGTATCATTAAGGCTTAGGGCATGGGAGTATCTCATTATGTCAAAGGGTTTCTCAAGGTTCAGCGCTCTGAGCATTGCTTTCATGTGATGACGGTTAACAGGCACAGAGCGTCTGTTAATCCAATCTGCAAGGTGCGCGTCACTACACTTATTTTTGAGTCTGACCGGCAATTGATTTGGCTCATGTACAACTATATCGCTGTAAATATCGCCAAGCAAAGTCCGCTCATGTTTAAAGGACAAAACCGGCGTGTCTTGATTTAATATTTGGAAATTTTTCATGATGTTTCCTCCAACCAATATTTTACAGCTTATAGCTTAACTTTAAATTACCTATATAGGTATGTCAAGGCTTAAAAGAAATCTGCCCGGCCCGGCCTGCTAATAGGCGCTGCCAATACTGTTTTTGTGTTGATTTTTATAGCTCAGGGTCTGACTTTTTCTTGCCGGGTGTGGGTGGTTTGCAGTCTGAGGGTGGCGCGTTTCGTTGCGCTTTTCGCTCCTCGGCGATTTGTACCAGTACGGATGGTTTATCGCCGGAACGCTGAGGCGCAGCGGCTATGTCAGGGGGTAGCACAAAATCCATACTGTTGTTATCCCGCAGTATGATGTGGTCGCAGCCTTCAGCCATGTGGTTAAATAACTCTTTGCCAAGATGCTCATAAGCTTCTGCCGGGAGCCATTGAGGATATGTGTGAAATAATCCGTCATGTTTCAAGTAACTTTCCGCCGTAATTTCAACCAGTGCCTCTATCAGAGGTTTCCATTTCCCAACACTCTGCGGCGAATGGTCTTTGTACGGAAACTCCTTTATCAGCACGCTGTTATACGGAATATCATTGCGGATGCAATCCTCGTGGGTAACAGCGCAAACCTGATCGTCACCAATAGCCCATACGGTCTTTTTAGTTTCGTCACAAGAAGCCTGAATGATAAGCATGTGGCGTCCGTCAGGAGTGGTGGCGCAAACTTTCTCGACAATCGAAAAGGTTACACCGTCATATCCGGGATCAATGTCGCTATTGAACAGTGCGTGGAGCTTCGGAAGCATTTTTTTCAACACGGCGTTGTCTTCAATCCATGACGTTGCATAACCTCCCCATTCGACATCGATATCATCCGCGTAAACAATATCGCTTGCGATGTTCGCTTTCTCATGATCGGACAGGGAGTATTTAGCAACGTCCCGATAGAAGTCACTGTTTGTTTTGCGTTCGTAAGCATCCACCCCGACAGACAGCATACTCCCAAAACGCGCTGCTTCGTAATACCCTTTGAGCGGTGTGTAGAACGAAGCACAAGTTTCGCGTCCAAATGCCTTAACTGCTTTTAAATCGGCCAATGATTCCGGGTCGGCAAGCGCAGCCATAAAAGTTTCTTTGCCCTGCGCGGTCAGCCAACCGCGGAAGTAATCAAAACTGTCGTCGGAACAGCCGCCAAGCATTATCGCCGCGGCAGCCCAAAGTTTTTTCTTATATGAAAGCCTCTGATATTCATCAAATATCTGCTGCCAATGCATGATATCCTGCGGAGTGAGCTTCGAAAGAGCATCGCGCAACGGT
>JGI20163J15578_10000749_pt1 | contig 13425 bp, 8 predicted proteins | sample TergutCu122P1_FD_15578 | JGI IMG/M metagenome (IMG submission 15578)
AACCATTTATCATCCTGCCAGTTCAACCTTTGATCAGAAAGAGTTGTTTGAAAAGCAGATGAGTGGATATTCAGGGTTACTTGCTTTTGAGTTAAAGACAGATGATTTAGAACAGATTAAGTCCTTCATGAACTCCCTAGAATATTTTAAAGTAGGGGTAAGCTGGGGCGGTCATGAAAGTTTAGTGATAATCCCTGCAGTTGCATATTTGAAAGAGATGACAAAAGAGCAGTTTGAGGCGTTGAATATCTGCCTTGGAACCGTTCGTTTATCCATAGGGTTAGAAGACGTAAGTGATTTGGTTGAGGATCTAAGAAGGGCATTAAAAAAAATACAATAGATTGAAAAAGTCTATTGATTATAGAAACCTTTATATAATTAGATTCAATAAAAGAGAAAGGTGGTAAGGTTATGGACAATTTTACATTTTATTCTCCAACATTTTTTGCGTTTGGAAGGGACACTGAAAAAGAAACAGGGAAATTGGTAAAGAGATTTGGTGGGTCAAAAGTTCTTATACACTACGGGGGAGGTTCTGTAATTGCTTCAGGGCTATTAGGCAGAGTTCAAACCTCTCTTGCCCAAGAGGGGATTGCTCATGTTGAGTTAGGTGGAGCAATGCCAAATCCAAGAAGTGGTTTGGTGTATGAGGGCATAGAGATTTGTAAAAGAGAAGGAATTGACTTTATCCTAGCGGTAGGAGGTGGAAGTGCCATTGACTCTGCCAAGGCCATTGCTGTAGGGGCAGTTTACGATGGAGACTTTTGGGAGTTCTTCCAAGGCAAAGAAGTTCGGGCGGCACTACCAGTAGGAACGGTATTAACCATAGCGGCAGCAGGAAGCGAAGGCTCAGAAGCCTCTGTAATCACGAAAGAAGAAGGGATGTTCAAACGTGCCATCAACACGGATCACATCAGACCATTATTCTCGGTTCTAAATCCTGAGTTAACTCAAACTCTGCCAGCTTATCAAACTGCTTGTGGAATTACAGATATTTTTGCCCACCTTTACGAGAGATTTTTGACCAATACCAAAGATGTTGATGTAACAGACCGTTTAATTGAGGCTTTGATGCTTAACTTGATTAAAGAAGGACCAAGAGCCATTGCTGACCCTAATGATTATGGGGCAAGAGCCAATATTATGTGGACCGGTATGGCTGCTCACAACAATTCTGTAGGAGTAGGTCGCTCTCAAGACTGGACAAGTCATATCATTGAACACGAGTTGTCAGCAGAATATGATGTGGCTCACGGTGCTGGTTTGGCGGTAGCAATGCCAGCAGTGATGGAATATACTCTCCACCATAACGTGATGCGCTATGCTCAGGTAGCAGTCCGTGTATGGGGTTGTCAAATGGACTTTGAGAATCCAGAGAATACTGCAAAAGCTGGAATTAAAGCTTTCAGAAATTACTTAGTATCCATTGGAATGCCACAAACTTTTGCCCAGATTGGTGCAAGAGAAGAAGACATTGAAAAGATGGCTTACCGGGCAGCTTATGGAGATGGTGGCACTGGAACCATCGGTGGTGGATTTGTTGAGTTTGATCAAAGTGATATTGAGAAGATTTATCGGATGATGCTATAAAAGTGTGATGTCATTTTAAGAGAAGAGATAAAAAAGAGCCAATCCCCAATGTTAGATTTCAAACGAACTTTGTGGGGTGGCTCTTTTTTTGTATCACATAATCAAAACTCGTCAATCGTTTTGCCTCACCTTTTAGGGTATTCAGAGGCTGGAATCGTCGGAAGTGATTGTAACATGTAGGCGTCCTCCTTTAAAAATTAAGAATCAAAAATGGATAGGTTATCTGAATCTTTACTTGCAGGTGAACCATCTGACTTCTTTAGCTACACCCAGTAGTACTACCACAAGTAATACATACTTTACAGGTTCCGCTTTTTACCATTTTGTTACTTTGACAATCAGGACAAATTTCTCCATAGAGGAAATCTGCAGCACTGTATTCCTCTTGCTCTTTTGAGAAGGGGTTTGAGTCCCCATTTTCCTTTACTTCTACACCCTCTGGTTTCACCTGACAGTAGGTGTAGTCTCCCATCTCAATATCGATGATCTTACTGATTAAGTCTGAGATCGAGTCGATTTGCTTGATGTAGGGATGCCCTGTTACAAATCCATAAGGTTCAAATTTCTGGCCTCGATACATGCTTGCAATATCTTTAGGCGGGATGTTATATTGAAGCATTTTAGAGATGGTAATGGATAAACTTTCCAATAAACCCTTCACCAAAGAGCCTTGTCGCCCTGTAGAAGCAAATACTTCAGCTAATCGACCGTCGTTGTAATAACTTGCAGTAATGTATAATGTCAGGCCGTTAATGTCTGCTTTGTGAACATTAGCCGTTCTTATTCCCGTTGGTTTGGTTCTCTGTGGGGTATTTTTAAGCTCATTTTGATGGATGCGATCAATTAATTCCTGATAGGTGTAATCCGTAAGAGCGCGATCCTCCTTGCCTTCTTTGGTAACGCTTAACACTTGGTTTACCTTACAACCGTCACGATACAGAGCAATGGCTTTGACTCCTAGTTCCCAAGAAAGTTTATAAATATCCTTTACATTCTCTACAGTAGCTTCTTTTGGCAGATTAACAGTTTTACTGATGGCTCCCGTAATATGGGGAGTTAGTGCAGCCATCATCTTCACATGACCTTCTGGTGGAATATACCTTTTTCCTGTGCCACATTTGCTGGCGGTGTCAAATACAGGCAGATGCTCTTCTTTTAAATAAGGAGCTCCTTCTATTTTTCCATCTATAAGAAATCCTTTTTCATTTGTAGCCATGACATACTCCACAATTGCTTCGATCTCGTCTTCTGGATAACCTAACTTCTTTAACGCTAGGGGGATGGCGGAGTTTACCAAAGTCATATGCTCCCCACCGATTAATTTTTTGTAGACCACGTGACTGAAAAAAGGCTCACTAGAGGTGGTTGCGCAATCCATAGCAAAGGCAATGGTTCCTGTTGGAGCAAGAACGCTTACTTGTGCATTTCGGTAACCAAACTCCTCCCCTGCTTCCATGGTATCTTTCCATACTTCACTTAAAGCGGTGGACAACTTCTCTACTCCCAATTCCTTTAATATCTTGTGGTCGATTGTGCTTGGAGAGTAAGGGATGTCTTCTAATTTCTTATCTTTTGAGTCGTAAGAGGCTACTCTGGCGTGGTTGCGAATCACTTTTTTCATATACTTTTCATTGATGGGGTAACCTGGAAAGGCGCCTACTTTTTCTGCCATTAATGCAGAGGTATAGTAGGAGTAACCTGTCATCAGAGAGCACAAGGCTGCTCCAATTGTTCTCGCTTCCTCTGAATCATAAGGCAGTCCCATGGACATGAAAAGGTTCCCCAAATTGGTAAGACCCAAGCCTGTAGTACGGAAAAGATAAGTTTTACGCGCCACGTCTTCTGTTGGAAGTTGCCCCCAATGAATGGTTGCTTCTAGTACCAGCTGAATCAGCTTAATGGCGTGAAGATAACCTTCAATATCAAAGACTCCCTCTTCTTGGTTATAGAAGCGTGAGATATTTATACTTGCTAAGTTACAAGCGGTGTCATCTAAGAACATATACTCTGAACAGGGGTTAGAAGCGTTGATTCGATTGTGAGGAGCGCCTACTTTTCCATCCTCACCTGCTGGACAGGTATGCCAAGCATTAATGGTATCGTCATACTGTACCCCTGGGTCACCACAACGCCAAGCGGCTTTAGCCAGAGAATTCCATATATCTGAGACTTTGATGCTTTTTCCTATCCCTGGATCGATTCGTCCATTTGTCTGCCATTTGGAATCGGATCCTTGCTCTAAGGTCTCCATGAAAGAGTTGGGGATACGAATAGAGTTATTGGCATTTTGTCCGGATACAGATTCATAAGCCTCACCATCTATAGAGGTGGAGTAGCCCATCTTCCCAAGGGCTACCGCTTTGTCTTCTTCCAAAGACTTCCAGTTAATGAATTCTAGTATGTCAGGATGATCCAGATTCAAAACATTCATCTTGGCAGCGCGACGGGTGGTTCCTCCTGACTTTATCGCTCCTGCGTTACGATCAGATACTTTTAGAAAGCTGAGAAGTCCCGAGGATTTGCCACCACCAGATAATCTTTCATCTTTGGCGCGAATGGGCGACCAGTTGGTTCCCACTCCTGAGCCATACTTGAACAAAAGAGTTTCTTTAATCAACTGATCGGTGAGAGACTTTTTCCCAACCAAGGAGTCTTCTACACTTAAAATGAAGCAGGCAGAACCTTGGGTTCTCGTGTAAGAGTCTTCTGATTGTAGAACCTTTTCCTCTTTTGGATCATAATAAAAATGACCTTGTGATCTTCCACGAATCCCATAAGCATGAAACAATCCAGTGTTAAACCATTGAGGAGAATTCGGTGCCCACATTTGAGCAAGTAACATATAGGCCAACTCATCGTATACGATTTGGCTTTGCTCTTTGCTAAGAAGTTTCTCATCCTCCAAGGCCAAGGTCCAAAAGTTAACCATCCGATGAACCAGTTGTCTCATAGAATACTCCCAGTCTCGTTCTCCAGGAACCCCTTTTTTCCTGAAGTACTTGCCAGCGATGATATCACAAGCTCCTTGGGAGTAGTGGGTTGGAAACTCCAGATCTTCCATCTCTAAAATGCTTTCCCCTGTTCCATGGTTAATCAACCGAACAGAAACATTCTTCCATTCAAAAAGATCGTAAACGGTTTTGTCACTTGTTTCTAATGACTTTGTAAAAAAACGTTTGATGTTATTATCAAAATTCATCGCAATAGCTCCTTTAGTTTTTATCAGTGCAAATAATACTTTACTATGTTTAGAGAGGATTGTCAACCATAAAAACTATATCTTGTGTATTTTTACGTGAAAAAAATCTATATATTGATTTTTTAGACGGTAATTTATTTTTAATAAGACCTTCAACGGGCTCATTCTTTCTTAATACTCAAAGGTTTTGTGTGAAAATGCAGATAAAATAGATATAAATGGGAAAATGAGTGAGAAAGGTATCCTTTGTGCAAGATAGTGCAAATGTATGACAGGATAGGCTTTGTATTTTGTCCTAGAAAAAGGTATAATAAATAAAACAAACCGTATTATCAGTTCGACAAACTACATTTGTCGCTCTTATCATAAAATGATACAAAGAACAAAATACTTTTGCGATTACTCGATACAAGTAGCACGGCAGGCAATTTGTAAGGGAAGGGAGATTTAAATGAGCAAGTATTATCTAGCCATAGATATTGGAGCATCCAGTGGTCGGCATATGCTGGCTTCTCTAGTCAATGGAAAGATGGAGTTAGAAGAGATTTATCGCTTTGAAAATGGAATGGTGGAAAGAGAGGGGTCTTTGTGTTGGGAACATGAAAAACTGTTCCAAGAGATGATAAATGGTTTAAAGAAATGCAAAGAGCAAGGGAAGATTCCCACCACTATGGCCATTGACACTTGGGGTGTGGATTACGTGTTATTGGATAAAGAGGATCATCTATTAGGAGATACCATTGGTTATCGGGACAGTCGAACCGGTGGCATGGACGAAAAAGTGGTTGAAATCATTTCTGAAGAGGAGCTCTATGAAAGAACTGGAATAGAAAAGATGATCATTAACACCATTTATCAATTAATGGCAGTGAAAATAAAGCACCCTGAATATATAGAGCAAGCAAAAACCATATTGATGACTCCAGATTACTTTAACTTTTTGTTGACGGGGGTTAAGAAAAATGAATATACCATAGCCACCACCAGCCAGTTAGTGAATGCCAAGGCAAAGGAATGGGATTACGAGTTAATCGAGAGGCTAGGGTACAACCCCCAGATGTTCCAGCCTTTAAGCCCACCTAAGACCAAAGTGGGAGAGCTCACAAAAGCCATTCAAGAAGAGGTTGGATTCACCTGTAGTGTAATTCTAGCAGGTTCTCATGATACGGCATCTGCTGTGCTTTCCGTACCTACTAATGATGAAGACTCCATTTATATTAGTTCAGGAACTTGGTCTTTAATGGGGATTGAGCGAAAAGAGCCAGATTGTTCCAAGGAGAGTAGAGTGGCCAACTTTACCAACGAAGGTGGCGTGGATTATCGGTTCCGTTACTTAAAGAACATCATGGGCTTGTGGATGATTCAATCGGTGAAAAAAGAGTTTACAGAGGATTTGAGTTTTGCCCAGATCTGCCAGAAGGCTTCCGAAGAAGAAATTTCTTCGATTATAGATTGCAACCATGAAAGTTTCATGGCACCAGAAAGTATGATTGAAGCGGTTCAAACGTATTGTAGAAGAACCAACCAGCAAGTTCCAGAGTCGGTAGGAGAGATTGCTGCTGTGATTTACAATAGCTTGGCCAAATGTTATCAAGATACCGTCAAAGAGATAGAAAAAATCACAGGAAGAGTTTATAGCAAGATCCATGTGGTTGGAGGAGGCTCCAATGCAGGATACTTAAATGAACTGACAGCCAAGTACACAGGGAAGAAAGTAATTGCCGGTCCAAGTGAAGCAACCGCTATTGGAAATTCATTGGCTCAGATGCTTTATGATGGAACGTTTAAGAGTATTGAAGAGGCTAGAGAATGTGTGGCTAAATCATTTGAGATTTCTTAGAGGCTAGGTAAAATGAGGGAAAAAGTACAGAGTCGAAGAGTGAAAAAGATAAGAACAAAATAAGTGAAGAAAAGCTAGAAAAGCTAGAAAAGTATAGGAGAGTTAAACATGATTACAAAACTAAGATATGAGTCGGCTAAAGAAATGTACAAAAAAATAGGGGTAGATACAGAAAAAGCGTTGAAGTTATTAAGTGAAGTCACTATCTCCATGCATTGTTGGCAAGGGGATGATGTAGGGGGGTTTGACAGTAAAGAGGGAGTAGGCGGTGGTCTTGCTGTAACAGGGAATTATCCTGGAAAGGCGACGAACCCAGAAGAGTTAATGGCAGACATTGACATGGCTCTAAGTTTAGTTCCTGGAAAGCACCGAGTGAACATTCATGCTTGTTATGCTGTGTTTGAAGAGGGAGACTGGGCAGACAGAGATGCTCTAGAACCAAAGCATTTTGCGAAGTGGGTAGAATTTGCTAAAGAAAGGGGATTGGGAATTGATTTTAATCCAACATACTTCTCTCACCCAAAAGCAGCCCAGTATACTTTAACCCATCCAGATGAAGAGATTCGTATGTTTTGGATTGACCATGGTAAGGCTTGTATCCGAATTGCAGAGTATTTTGCTACAGAATTAGGTACTCCCTGCTTATTGAATGTTTGGATTCCTGATGGGTTTAAGGATATTCCGGCAGATCGAATGGGGCCAAGAGCAAGATATAAGGATTCCATGGACCAGATACTTGCCATGGATTACGATAAAGAAAAGGTACTTGTATGTTTAGAATCTAAAGTTTTTGGGATCGGTTTAGAATCTTACACCGCAGGGTCAGCAGAGTTCACCTTAAGTTATGCCATAAGCAAAGGAATCGTACCTTTGTTGGACAATGGGCATTACCACCCTACAGAGGTTGTTTCAGACAAGTTATCCTCTCTGCTTCTTTTTAATGATAAAGTCGCCCTTCACGTCACTCGTGGTGTTCGTTGGGACAGCGATCATGTGGTATTGCTAGAAGATGAGATTAAGGAGATTGCCAAGGAGATTGTGGTACACGATGCTCTAAAACGTGTAATTATTGGTTTAGACTTTTTCGATGCCAGTGTGAATCGTATCGCCGCTTGGGTAATCGGCATGAGAAATATGCAAAAAGCATTGTTGATTGCTCTCCTTCGCCCCAATGCTCAGTTGAAAACATTACAAGATGCGGGAGAGTTCACAGAATTGCTGATGATGCAAGAAGAGTTGAAGGGTTATCCCTTTGGTGATGTATGGGATTACTTCTGTGAGATCAATGACCTGCCACAACATGAGGGGTGGTTTGAGAAGGTGAAAGAATATGAAAAAGTGGTGCTCAGCAAGAGGGACTAAGGGTGATTGCTTGATTCTTGCGTATTGACAGAGAAAGATAGCTGTGCTCACTCCTGCTTGTGCATTAGAGTGTCATGATGAAATAGGATGTTATATTTGTATTAGGAACAAAAAGTGTTGAGTAGATAAAGTCGTAAGTTATTTCTCGGAGCGCCAGTTTTTCCTGTACTCAACAGGGGTTACCCCTTCTTGCTTCTTAAACTGTCTAGAGAAGTGACTGATATTGTCAATTCCTACAGCGCAAGCAATCTCGCTAATGGACATGGGGCTGGTACGGATAAGGTTTTTGGCTCTACTCATACGAAGATAGATGATGTATTCTATAGGAGATTGACCGATGAAGCGTTTGAAAAGTTTTTGAAGATAGTAAGGATCAAGATTAAACTGGCTGGCGAGATGATTTAAAGTGATCTTGGTATTATAGTTGGCCACCAAATAGCTACGAATATCACGAACCATGGGAGGAACATGATGAACTTGCCCTGAAATTCCAGCGGCAAAAATACACTCCATTAAAACTTGGTTAAGTATTCCAGAGGTGTGAACATCAAACTCGAAAAGGTTTTGCTCTGTATCAAAAGGATAATCTGGGGTGGCGGAGCGGTTAAGTAAGGAGCCGAGAAGAGAGTACATGGGGGAGTCCTCTGTTAGTTTTCCAGTGACCGTTCCTTTTCCTAACTTGAGGAATGTTTCGTAATAGGCTCTAGCAGTTGGCCCATTAAAATGAATCCAGATCACATCCCAGTGACCAATGGCGGGATCGGTATAGTATTTTTGAGATTTCATACAGTCAATAAAATAGAAATGTCCAGGCCCAATAGGCTCTGTTTGACCACCATATTCTAGAATTCCTTGACCTGAAACGGTAAGTTTGATTAAAAAAGAGTCCAACCCCTCACGGGTGGTGTAGTATTTTGGTCGAGCAAAAAAATGCCCTGCTTCTTGAAGGTAAAGGAAGTTCTCTTTTGCAAGTGGCGTAGTGGTAATAAAGTTCCAGATGGAGTTGGGGGATATGTCAAGTTCATAAGAGAAGTATCGCATAATCATCAAATCTCCATAAATATAAAGTGAATTCTGGTAATTTTCTAGTTTCAAAATTATAAATTCTAGACTCATGGACTTGGTTTCATTTATACATAAGTTTGAATCGTTTTTCAACTCACATGTGACAAGATAGTGCAAAAGTCTCACAAGATAGGAATAGAGGTTTATTCTTTTGCCATATATAATGTAAAGAAACAAAGTGGATGAATATAGGGTAAGTATACCGTTAGAGACAAGAGGATGTCAAGGCATTCTTTATTGGAAGGTATGAAAGTAACCATGACAATATTATGATAAGAACGACAAAAGGTCTTGTTTCACATGCTTGGCTGCCTGCACCCGAAAAGGATGTGAAAACACGACTTTGGGACGCCAAAACATAAAAATAGAATTAAGATTAAAGAATAAAAAGTGAATTAGGTGACCATAGAAGATAGATACAGGAGGCTAGTTAATGTCTGAGTATATATTGGAGTTGAAAGGGATAACAAAGCAGTTTCCTGGAGTGAAGGCTTTGGATAAAGTGGATTTTCAGTTAAAAGCTGGGGAGATTCATGCCCTTATGGGGGAGAATGGAGCTGGAAAGTCCACTCTTATTAAGGTGATTACAGGGGTTCATCAGCCCGATGAGGGAGAGATTTTCTTAAATGGCAAGAAAGTGTCATTTAAAACTCCTCGTGAGGCAAGGGCAGTAGGGATTGCTGCAATTTATCAGCACGTAACGGCTTATCCTCATTTAACGGTAACGGAAAATATATTCATGGGTCATGAAAAAGTAAAAGCAGGCTTTATTCAGTGGAAAACCATGCACAGAGAAGCTCAGATATTAGTGGATGCTTTGGGGGCGGATTTTAAAGGGACGGATATTGTAGGAACCCTAAGTGTGGCTCAGCAACAAATGGTAGAGATTGCCAAGGCTCTTTCGATGAATGCTCGGATTATTATTATGGATGAGCCAACCGCTGCTCTTACCAATACAGAAGCCCAGCGACTTTATGAGATAACAGAGAAATTGAGAGATGGAGGAACTGCTGTCATCTTTATTTCCCATAGATTTGAAGATATGTATCGTTTGGCTTCTCGGGTAACGGTTTATCGAGATGCGAAATATATATGGACGAAAGAGGTTAAAGAAGTATCAGAGGCGGATTTAATTCATGGGATGGTTGGTCGTGAACTTACAGAATTGTTCCCTAAGCCTGAGGTTGAATTGGGAGGGAAATCTCTTCAAGTAGAGGAACTTTGTCGGACAGGATATTTCCAAGACGTAAACTTCCATGTGGACAAAGGTGAGATTGTAGGATTTACGGGTCTTGTAGGAGCCGGTCGAACAGAGGTAATGGAGACGATATTTGGCATTGCCAAACCAAGTTCAGGGAGAATTTGCTTACGTGGTCAAACAACTTTCCTTCGCTCTCCAGAAGAGGCCATGAAGAAAGGAATAGGGTTCTTAACAGAAGACCGTCAGCATCAAGGTTTGATTCTCGGGTGGGGGATTGGGCAGAACATTACTCTACCAGAGATCGATAAGTTTAGTAAGTTTGGTGTAATCAATGAAAAAGAGGCACGCTCCACTGCTAAGACCTTGGCAGAGCGAGTAGATACAAAGGCTAACTCTTTATTTACATTGGCCAATACACTATCAGGAGGCAATCAACAAAAAGTAGTTGTGGCACGAGCTTTAGCCAGTAAGTTGGATGTTTTGATTATGGATGAACCCACCAAGGGTGTGGACGTAGGTGCCAAAGCAGCAATCTATGAGATTATTGGAGAGTTAGCAAAGTCGGGGATGGGAATCATTATGGTATCTTCAGAGATGCCAGAGATTCTAGGCATGTGTGACCGTATCTATGTCATGTGTGAAGGTAGAATTACAGGGGAGCTGTCAAGAGAAGAGGCAACTGGTGAGAAGATATTAGAGTTGGCCATGAAAAAACAGACGAAAAGTAGCCTTGAAGAAAAAGAAGATGGGGAATTAGAAAGCATTAAAGAACAAGAAAAAAACGAAAATATAGAAAAAACTGAGATAAAGAAAGAAGAGATAGAGGAGGTTAGAGATGAATAATTCAGGGAAGAAGATTCTAATAACCAGAGAATTTGGCCTCCTTGTAGTGCTTATATTACTGTGTGGGTTGATACAGTTTAGAAATCCTCATTTTCTTACCGTACCTGTAATAGACAGTATCTTAAGAAATTACTCTTATACCATATTGATGGCTTCAGCCATGTTAATGGTGCTGTTAGTCGGTGGAATTGATATTTCTGTAGGGTCAACTTTGGCTTTGGCAGGGATGACCTCTGCTCTATTGATGAGAGATGGAATCATCACCAATGTATGGCAGGCTTATCTAACCAGTTTAGGGGTTGGAATTATCTGTGGATTTTTAGTAGGTCTTGTGATTACAAAAGGCAAGGTTCTGCCAATTATTGCCTCTTTGGGATTCATGTATGTGTTCAGAGGGATGACCTTTTTTATCTCAGGTGGACGCTGGGTGTCCATGAATGATTTATTATTAGACTTTCGAACATTTTCACAAGGGACTACTTTGGGGATCAGTAATTTAATATGGATTACCATTATCATCTATATCTTTGTATTTGTGATGCTCAAATGGTCTAGACTAGGAAGGCAAATCTACGCAGTAGGTTCTAATCCAGAAGCGGCAAGGGTAAGTGGTATTCGAAGTGATCGAATCAAGATGTTTGTCTATACTTTTAATGGAGCTTTGGCAGGATTGAGCGGTGCCATGTTTGTTGGGTTTTACGCCGGTGCTCAGAACAATATTGCCATGGGCTTAGAACTTGATATTATTGCTGCTTGTGTAATCGGTGGTGTAAGTTTAAAAGGGGGTCAAGGAACCATACCAGGGGTGCTATTGGGAGCATTAATGATTGCTGTCATCAACCGTTCCTTAAGCCTAGTTGGAATTGATCCTTTCTGGCAACAAAGTTTGAAGGGTGCCGTTATTCTATTGGCAGTGATGGCAAACATTTTGATGCAACGTCTTGCGATTCGTAGGAATTTAAAGATGAGGGAGATATAGAATGAGCGAGAATAAAGCAAAACGGGTAATAGAAAGTAACCCTCCTCGTGGATTTAAAGACCTGTTCATTAGATGGGAGGTTGCTCTGCTCTTCATATTAGCAGGGGTAATTCTTTTGGGCATGTACTTGTCTCCAAACTTTCTAAATCCTCGCCACATGTTTACGAATATTAATGCTTTCTTGGTAGGAGGACTTGTGGCACTGACCATGACCTACTGTTTACTGCTAGGAGAGATTGATCTGTCGGTAGGGTCTTCAGTAGTGTTGTCTGCTACCATGTTAGGGATCGTGTTTAACCTAACGGGTTCCATTATATTAGGAATTTTTGCTGCCTTGATGACAGGCGCTCTGTGCGGCGCTCTAAACGGGTTAATTCTTATAGTCTTTCCAGAACTTCCTGCTATGATTGTCACCTTGGGAACGATGATTATGTTCCGAGGTTTTGCCGAGCGGATTCTTGGGGCGGAGTCTACTGGTGGCATGAGGCAAGTAGAGTGGTTTGCCAATTTATTTGACGCCAGGATAGGACCAGTCCCTTATTTCTTTATCTTCTTTTGTGTATTGGCTCTTGTCTTTGGTTTTGTTATGCATCGGACCACTTTTGGTCGTCGAATGTATGCCATTGGTGCTAACAGCAAGGCTTCCACATACGCTGGGGTCAATGTGAAACGTGTTCGTTTGACGGTATTTACTCTAGGAGGTTTGATGTGTGGAGTATCTGGAATATACTTTGCTTCCTGGACAGGCTCCATTCGAAGCAATGTGGGAGAAGGTTATGAGTTAGAGGCCATTGCCATGTGTGTATTAGGAGGCATGTCTACCTCTGGAGGCAAAGGAACTTATCCAGGAGTAATTTTGGCAATCTTCATTGTGGGATTGTTACGTTTTGCATTAAGTTTGGTTAACGTCAACCCTCAAACTGTAAGAATCATCATTGGTGCTTTGCTCATCATTGTGGTTACAGCTCAGAATGTACAACGGATGATAGCAGCGAGAAAAAAGACCTTCGTTAAAGCATAGATTGACTATGCAAAGTGATGATGAAGACAAAAGGTGATGACGACAAAAGGTGATGAAATATTACTCCTCGGCGAGTTCGGATGTTGCGTGTCATGCTCATTTGTAATCCTTCAAGGGAGCCCCTTGATTGATCATATAGGATACCATTATATTTCAAAAGAAAAGGAGAAAGAAAGATGAAAAAGTTTTTGGCGTTATTATTAGCAATGATGTTAGTTGTATCCACATTGACACTTATTGGATGTGGAAACGACGAAGCAGAAGAAGCGGGAGGTGACTTAACCTTAGCAATCGTAACTAAATCTGCAGGAAATCCATTTATGGA
>JGI20163J15578_10000750_pt1 | contig 13412 bp, 11 predicted proteins | sample TergutCu122P1_FD_15578 | JGI IMG/M metagenome (IMG submission 15578)
ATAGAATTGACGTTCTTAATACCACATCTATAAGCTCTTTAGTAGGCTTAAGGGTAACAGAGGACCATCTTTTTTCGTAACCAACTAATATTACCATAAGAAAACTGGGAATGCAAGACTTTTTTTAATGACTTTACAACCGACTTTTCTAATCTTTTTAGGGGAATCTCCTAACCAAACTTTAATTCAAATCAACATGGTCAAACCATTCTTTTACGTCAGTACTGTCGTTGAATGCATCTATACTATCCATCCAAATCATCACACTTGCGTCACTTGGCATCTTCAAGTCTCCACGAGGTGACAAGGATATCTTGCCTACTTTTGGACCTTCTGGCATATTGTTACGTTTGTATTGATTTGCAAAAAACCTCTTGTAGAACTCTCTTAACCAATCCCCAATGGCTTCTTCTTGATATTTCCCACTAAATGCATTCACCGCTAGATTATATATTTTCTCGGGCCCGTAGCGATTGTTTAACGTATGATACAAGAAGAAGTCCAGTAATTCAAATGGTCCAATTACTCTCTCCGTTCTAATCGCAGTATTCCCCTCCCCTGGCGGTAAGAACTCTGAGCTAATTGGAGTCATTAAAATATCCTGCAACACCAACTTCAATTCTTGATCAGAAATGTATTCAGCAAAAAACTGTACTAAGAAACGAATCAATGTTTTAGGCACGGATACATTTACCCCATAGTCTGCTACACTGTCCCCTCCGAAGATAAGCCAACCTAAAGCAAGCTCTGACATATCCGTTGTTCCTATTACTATGCCATCGTTCCCTGCGGCAATATCAAGTAGCACTTGATTACGCTGTCTTGCTTGTGCAGTCTCAAATACAACATTGTGATTCTCTGGATCGTGGCCGATATCTGCAAAATGCATATTCACCACATTGTTAATTGGAATCTCCATGAATGTGGTTCCTAGCTTCTTTGCTAACAAAGTAGCATTCTTGTGGGTACGCTCAGTAGTTCCAAAACCGGGCATATTCACTGCGATAATGTCCTTTTTCGCCTTATTTAATAGGGCAAAAGCTCTTGCCACTACTAATAGAGCCAGGGTTGAGTCCAAACCGCCTGAGACACCAATTACTGCTGTTTTTGCCCCTGTTTGCTCCAATCTTTGCTTCAGACCCATGGTTTGAATCATTAGCACTTCTTCACAGCGATGATTTCTTTGTTCTTTTCCTTGAGGGACAAAAGGATTCCTTTGGAATTTTCTACTTAACTTCACCCCCTCAAGGTCTATTTTAAAAGGAATCACAGGCAAAGCCTTCTCTTCTACCCTCTGACACAAAGTATTCCTTCGTCGCTTACTCACTAATTTCCAAATATCAACTTCTGTATAAATAATACCACTTTGGTACTTCTTCGCTTCTTTTAGTACTTTACCATCTTCTATAATTACACAGCCACCACCATAAACTACATCTGAGGTAGACTCCCCTTCGCCAGCATTGGAGTTAATATATCCTGTAACCATTCTGGAAGATTGATCTAGAATCAAGCTACGATGACGACTTTCTTTACCAATGGCTTCATTCCTAGCTGAGCTGTTAACAATCAAGGTGGCACCTTCCATTGCCGCCCGTGTGCTAACAGGTGTAGGAGCATATATATCTTCGCTTATTTCAGCAGTAACAATCAACTCCTTCATAGCGCTACCTTGGAATAATAAACCCGGTCCAAAAGGAATCGATTTCCCTTCGTATACCACTTCCCTAGGCTCTTTTGGCCCAGGAGTAAAATATCGTCTCTCATACAACTCATTGCAGTTTGGCAGATTTGACTTTGTGGTAAAACCAAGTATCTTGCCACGACTTATAGTAGCCACCACGTTGTATATCTTCCCTTCAACTGCCAGTGGCATCCCCATGAATACTAAGACGTCTTTTTCTTTGGTGTAATCTGCAATCATATTCAAAGCTTCATTGCACTTGTTCAGTAATGTGTCGTGGGTAAACAAATCTCCACAAGTATACCCTGTAAGACATAATTCTGGCAAAACCAATATCTTGGCTTGGAACTTTACTGCTCCGTCAATTAATTCGCCAATCACTCCAGCATTATAATGGACATCTGCCAAACGAATCTTAGGCGTGGCGGCGGCCACTCTTACAAATCCATGATGTTTCATAAATTCCTCCTTAATTATTCCCCCGAAATCAGATAACCTTTTATTGAATTATAGCTGAAGATTGTTGTGTTAACAAGAAAATTCAACAAATTGTTTGGTTTTATTCCATTTCCTGTTGTCGTTCACACCTTAATTGTTTTATGATTTTTCTCACTTTATAGGGTATAAACTTCACAACATCTTTTTTAAAAGGGATTGTCTCTTTTGGAACACATAGATTCACTACTGTTTCAAAATCATGCTCTCCAAAATTCGAAAAGAAAACGTCTCTTTTGGTGTGCCTCTTTGCAGGCTCTCTCAATTGGCTATTTCTTTTAATGACATCACTTAACTTTACCTCTTCCATTTTCATAAACTCTTCTAATTTAGCAACCCATTCTTGCCCTTTTTTAGTATTGGCCAGAATCACTGAACATCCTCTGTGAACCTCTACTTCAGGAAAGAGTTTTTCCACCCCCCAAAAATCAGCCATGGTTATGTCTGATACTCGTTCTACATTTGCATACTTACATTGATAACATGAAGGGCGATAAAAAAGGCTTTTATAATAACCTCGTAAGTATGGGTCATCAACAGAAGACAACACAACTTCTCTTCCGTCAACGGTAAATTTAACATTCCTGGAATTCCACCCCCTTAACCAGGAGTAAGTTTTATGTCTAAAAGAAAAAGCTTCCACTGCTCCTTGATATTTCTCTCTCAAAAAATCTATGTATAAATCAAAGGTTTTCTGACTAGGCACACCACGACATATGAAATCAACACATAAAAGTTTTTCATACTCTTTATTTAGATATAATCTTAACCCTGCAATCTGGCAAGGAGTTCCAGTAAATAATACTTTTTTTCCCTCTATCAAAAATGCCTTGACCATTTCATAAGTATCACTCATGTCACTAAAAACATATTTGGACTTTCTAAATCTAGTAATCTGATCTACATGGGAAACATAGGCATGCTCTACCTTGAGTTTTTCTCCAAACTGGACTCCAAATACTCTGTAATCATCAACGCAAAATGCTTGGGCCACTCCAGAAAAAACTCCACCTGAAGAACTCTCTTGTAACGTTTTATCATCTTTGTGTATTCCAAGATAAGCCATTAGCTGACCTTTTTTGCACTCTATTTTCCCCTTATTCACATTTGGGCAGACACTTTCACACAAATTACAGGTTCCACAGTTGTTAGAACTTTTTTCAGGATAAAGAAACCCCTCATGGTCATTACACATTATGATGAATTGATTGGGACAGACTAACTGGCAACCCCCACAACCATAACAGTCCTCCTTATTTTTTGTCGTTAAATAAAACACCTTTAGACACTCCCTCTTTTTTTACGCAAAAGTTCTTTACCCGTATTCATTAATTCAATAAAATTATCTGTTTTTCTAAAAATCAGAACCATCAATCCATTGAAAATCACTGTCATCATGATTGCTAAAACCATAAGAATCCCAATATTTGAGATGTTCAAATGCTCCACAGGCACTCTTAATCCAAAATAGATCAAACCAAATAAGCCTATATATCCAAAATACTTCAGAAAATACCTTTTGGGGCTCTTCCCAAATACATATTTGAATATCAAAACTGGATCCACTATATTTGTGGTAATCAATCTTGCTATGGACATCCCAAAAAATACCCCTGCTAGACCTATGGCTCTCCCTAAAGCAATCCCAAGAACGATATTAATCACTGCTGCTGCTAATGGAGTATACCTTCCTTTTACGAAGAGACCTGCTGTAACACGATAAGTATAAGCGGGAAAATGAACGCTATTAATATAAAAATGTAATACGATGGAACCCACTACAAGACTTGACAGTACAAACCCTTCTCCAAGCCATAGGTAAATTAAAGGGTTTACAAACAAAAGCAAGCCTACTCCAAAATAACCGTATATCCAAGTGACCATAAAAAATATTTTATTAAATACTTTTTCTTTTCGTTCACTTGATTCTACTGCATTTAAATTCCCTACACTGGCTGTGAAAGAGGACAAAACCTGCCCAACCAATATTGTTATTGCCATAATAATCAACTGATAATTGGAGACGATTCCCACTGCACTTACACCAATTAACACTGAAATCATGATACTGGCTGTACCATTTAAAATCGCAGAGCCGAATTTATACATCACTAAAGCTTTCACATTTTCAAAGATACCCGTTCGTTCATCTTTGGATAACCTTTCATCACCTTCTTTTTCACCTAGAAAAGTGTACATTTTGTCTGCTTTTTTTGATAATATGTAGTTCTCTAAAAAGGTAAAAACCAACTGCAACACCAAAAAGATAATATAACTTCCAGTGATCAATAGAAATGCAATTTGTATAACTGTTCTTATCACTCGAGTCATCTGCCCATAAAGGCTTACAATATATAATTTTTGATCTGCTGTAATGATGGATTTTTTATAAACAAAAAAGTAAGAAATCGTCGTGTTTGCTAAAAAGAGAATATAGATTAAGGTCAAGCTTTCTGTTATGTCAGGAGCATCCCTCACAATTAGATGTAAAAAGGGTATTACTGCCACACCTAAAATTCCCACCGCTCCCCCTATTTTATGGTATGTTCTACGATAAAATGCCATCAACAAACTCAACTTCTTATAATCGCTTTTTGCCAAAGGCTTATACATACTAAAGATAATGGCATTGCCTATTCCTAGTTCTGCAAAAGAAAGTAGGGTAAGAATATTGGTAAATAATCCATTTACTCCTAAGTACTCTACACCCAGTATTTGTATAAAGAAAGTTCTGCTCACAAAATTCATTGCAAGATTTACAACTTGACATAGGAGTGAAAAGTACATATTTCTGGAAACATTTTCTGTTCTTGATTTTTTATTCATATCCCTCTTAATATTCCCTTTATGAATTCTCTAAGACCTATCTTTCTAACGCTTTCGCTAACACGTCTGCTAAAATAGTAGATGACGTACCTTCTGTGTAAGGAAAGAAAACCATCTCAACCCCTACCTTTTTAAATTTTTCTTCAATTTCTTTATACATTTTTGAATTTTTCCAGTCATCTCCATGAAACATTACATCAAATTTCAACTCTTCCCAAGCTTTTAGTTTATCCATAGATGATTGTACTACTACCTGATCAACATACTTAATGGACTGAAGGATTTGTATCCTTTCTTCAAAAGGAATAATAGGAGCCCTTCCCTTGTAACCTACTACAACTTCATCAGTGCTCACTCCAACAATTAAATATTCGCAGCACTCTTTTGCCCTTTTAATTAAGTTGAGGTGACCGATATGAAACAAGTCAAACACGCCTGTCGTGTAACCCACTTTATACTTTTCCAATTCTTTAACCTCCATATTTTATATCCACCACACATCATCTACATGACGCTTCACTCTCTTTTCCACTGGTGGTAACTTCATATAATCCCCATATAGCCTTTTTAAGTGCTCTTCATAATTGCCAGGGCACCAAAAATAATAATTTTCAAATTTTAGCTTCTGCCCTTTTAGATATTCTTCTTTTTCTACCTTGCCCTTCTTCCCGTAAGTCCATCCTGCTACAGCCAATGTATCACTATCCTCAAAAGAATACTTTTTTGCAAGTTTAATTAATTTTTTTGGGTAATAATTCTCTGTCATAAAAAAGTTAATAGTTCCATAAATGATAGATTTCCCAATTGTTTTTAAAGGTGTAGCTCCCAGAAATAGCCCCTTACTATAAAACTCTCTGGTGGATTGAATCTTAGCGAAATGTCTCTCCCCTTCTCTTTCATCTGTTGGATATCCATCAATTGGGAAAACATCCATGAATAAGGAAGTTTCATTTTTCTTTAACAATCTTGGCTCTTTCATCTTGGTTCTAATGTCAATCACTTTAGCAAATGGAAAAGGATAGCCAGGGGAGCCAGGGGAAAGGGTTTTCAAATGACCACTTAGTTCTACTTTCGTTAACTCTAGGAATCTTTCATAATCTGGACGTGGCATACAAACGTCAATATCATCATCCCAAGGTATGAATCCTTGATGTCTTACCGCACCTAATAAAGTACCAAAACCTAAAAAATAGCGAAGATTATTCTCCTCACAAAAAGCATCAAACTCTATTAGAATATCTAGCAATATCTTCTGAATTTCTTCTAAATCATTTATCTTTCGCATAAAACCGCCCCTCCCACAGGTCTATCCTCTCCCATTCCATAACACACTATTCTCACTATTATTTATCTGCGCTATGACACCTTGATTTCTCCCAAGAAAAAAAGTAAAGAATAAAAACGGAAACAAAATAAATCCATTCCACCCGTGAACTTCTGTCATACCATAAGCTGCCCAAATAATTATACATAGATTGATTCTCCTGCTACCTTTCGTGGCAAGAAAATAAAACAAAACAGTAACTACAATCAGCCAGATTATTCCTATCTCTACCATGAAAAAGGAGTAAATATTATCATAAATCAATAAAGATGTCCATCTTCTTGAAACAGGATCCCATCCAACATATACATTCTGCAAGTTTTGACCAAATAGGCTTAACCCCCAATTATAGTAAGCAAAAGCTCCTAATCGAATTCGGTTTAATAAAATGGAGTTGATGATAATTACCATAAGATTCCCTTGTAGAAACAACCGAATCATGATGAATACCAATATGGACAATACAGGAACGATTCCTTTAGCTAAAAAGCTTAACACCAAGTGAAATTTTGGAATCCATTTATCTAGTATTAACATCATACAAAGAAATATCAACAACACAAAAGAGGTTCGTGTGTCAGAAAAAATGAAAGCCAACACTCCAGTAATGAAAATAATCACAATGTGTTTATATTTTATTCTCTCATAGTTAAGCCACACCCACATTAAAATCAGATTAAACAAAAAGATGGAAAAAGAATTCGGATGGATAAATCCAAAGGCATACCTTATTCGAAGACCATCCGTATGAACAAATAACAAAGCTCTTTCAAATAAAAAGGGCATAGCAACTGAGAGTACTGTGTGGATAATCATAAATACAAAAGTAATTCTAAAAAGAAATCCAACTACTTTGTCAAAGTCTATATCTTTTATTGCTACACAAACAAGGATAGTCAATAAAAGAAATGGTCGTCCAGACAAAACACCTGTCAACAACGCAAAGGCGGCTATCGCTGCTACAGCTAAAATCCTCTTATTATCGTATCTTTGCATTGCAGCAACCGCCACAAAAGCAATCACTGAAATCCCAAACATTACATTATCAAGAATATCATTGTAGAACAAAATTGACGAAGCATTTAGCAAAGTTCTAAGCATATATATTGATAACCCTAAATATAATACCGCGAAACGCAAAGTCAACTTGGGGACTCTAATCTTCATGTATCTCCTCTATGAATTCATTAATCGTTATATTTCTGCTTCATTATACCAGCTTTTTTAATTCTAGTATATTGATTCTTCCCTTTCTCATATCCAGCTAACAAAAATGTAAAATATTTTCCACAAATAATCCTTATTCGTTCTTTTTTAGTACAATACTTTATAATCTTCCTTATCTCACTTTTCTTCACTTCATTCAAGAAAATACGGCTCATCTTTTTCGCAATATCTGTATTGCTTCCAAAACTTTTCTGGGCATATCTTGCGTAGCTCAAAATCTTTTCTTTATAAAATAGGCTTTCCATCTGTGGATAATGACTACTCCAATCTTCATAAAGATAATCAATAACAACCTTGCTTTCCAGATACCTTTCGTCGAAATCTCCATGCATTGCAGACATCTCCCTTACTCGATAAAAGTATAATGGAGTATTCTGGAAAACAACTCTTCTGCTCCTTTTCATTGCTTCAAAGAAAAAAAGCTTATCCTCTGCTATTCTTATCTTTTCTTTAAAGGATAAATCCCCAATCACATCTCTTTTGTAAAGCTTGCAGCATACTCCTGGTACAAATTTCTTTTTAACAATATAGTTATATAACGTTTCTTTTTTGCTCCATGTTTCCACCTTTTCATCTGACATGTGTTCCTTTAACTTTCTCACATGTGAATAAGATGAAATAGAAATATCAGCATCTTTTTCTTCCAGATTATAAACCATCTGCTCTACATAAACTTTGCTCACTGTATCATCAGAGTCCACAAAACAAATATATTTCCCCTTAGCATTTGCTAACCCTTTGTTTCTGGCACCAGACACTCCTGCATTTTCTTGAGAAAACACTTTTACTCGATGATCCCTTTCACTGAACATCAAGCTTTTTTTTAAGCTATTATCTGTTGAACCATCATCTACAATTATAATTTCAATATTTTTGTATGTTTGGGTCAGAACGCTTTGAATACAATGATCAATATACTTTTGAACATTATAAACGGGTATGATTACACTTACTAACTCCTTCACGTTCTATCTCCTTCTCATTCTTGCTCTTCATTATTTTAGCAAAATATGTTCCCTCTAACTTTTCATTCTTATTGTCATATTTATAACTCAACTTATGGAAAGGAGTCATCTTTGTAACGACCTTATAAACATCTTCGTCATAGGTTTCAAATAATCGTAAAAGCAAAATATGAGGAGTAGAATTACACACCGGCATGATATTACTCCATTCTTGAGGGAAGTGCTCCAAGACGATCCCCATAAAACAGTGCAATAGAAAATACTCTTTCAGATCATTGTTGCTTTTCCAATACTCGTAACACAAGTCTCTTACAGCCAAAAGTACTTTATTGTTTGATTTGGCAGTGATAAACCAACTTGAATTGATGTAACTGTGCCCATCTCTTCCTGGTTTTAAACATTGATATACAAATAAGTCAGAATCAAAATAATAAGTTGGTATCTCTTTTTCCTCTTGTGAACAATATACCGTAGCATCAATCCATGTTCCGCCGTATTTTATCAATAACTCTAAACGCAATAAATCCGTCATATGAGTATTTGTAATCCTTCCTTTTTCCCACTTTTCCATGATATAATCGGGAAACTGAACATAATCTTTTATATTTTCAGATGTAAGAAGAATGATTTCACGACTTACCAGATTCTCTTTCAAAGATTCATAACATCTTTTTACTATTGTTGGAGCATTATCCATTCCTTGGAACCAGCACACCCAAACCTTGTTGCTCCTTTCACTAAGACGATTTTTATCATATTCATCTTCCAAGCTTTTCAAAAGATATCCATATCTTCTTTTTAACTTTTCTCTCATCTTCAGCTGAGTTGACAAGCGTAACAGTTCTAATCCTACCCTATTCTTTCCTAATAGAACAAATTGGGTGACTGCAATTGGTAATACTCCACCTTGAAAATATCTTTTAATTAAACTCCAACCACCTTGTTTTTTGAATATCTTGTTTAGGTCTTTCATTCACCACCTCTTTGCTCCTATCAGTACAGCCACTTGGTTCTATCTTCATTGAGATATTTTGTATAATCCTTTTCCAGATCAACAAAATCACTGTGAGATGGATATTGGCTCTTTACCTCTTGGCTTGGCATTTCCATCCATTTATCTCCAAACCGTCTTTCTAAATACTCTTCCACCTTCTCAAAAACAGGCAATAAAGTATCCTCAAACTCAACGTATCTGGGTTTTCCTACAATATCCCGGGAAATCCCTGTGTGCTTATACCGTTCCCGCCCAAAATAGTATCCAAAATATTTTGTGGAGGCACCTTCATATTTATTGATGTACGTTATTAATAAGGGCCTCGTTAAATGATTTACTACTATTTTTGATGTTTTAAGTGCTATCTTTTTTAGTAGTGATTTCGTTGGAAAATTACAGATAGCAAGTGCATTAACTCTTAATAATTGGCTGGCCATATATTGAATCCAATGTGCCATCTTTCCATTTGGAGCGATAAACAAATGCTTTATATCTACAAATACAGTATGATGTTGCTTAAAGTTATACTTAAACTCATTACTTACCATAGTCGTGCCTTTTAAACAAACACGAGTCAAAAATAGAGGCCACTCTTTTGTATTTTCATACTGCAATAGGTACTTGCTTTCATCCTTTTCTTGGTCAAACAATTCTATAAACTTTTCATAATTTTCTTTGGTCATGGCAATATCAAGGTCATCATCCCATGGAATGAATCCTCTATGCCTCATCGCTCCTAGAGCCGAGCCACTCATGAGATAGTAATCGATCTCATGTTTCTTACAAAATCTATCAATATCCTTTATCATAGGTAAAATTGTTTTCTGTATATCTTGTTTCGAGTATGCTCGATGTTCTCTTTTATTTACCACAACATTATTCATCCTTTGGCAATCATTCTCTATTCAAATAAAAATACTTTTTCATATTCCCTTCCAATATGTTCCCAGCTATAACTATTTTTTATTCTGTTCTTTGCCTTTGTACCTAACTCATTCCCCTGGCTGTCATCCAGATGACTCATTTCATCTAACAATTTAGATAAGTTATCTTTTTCCTTAGACCAATATAGTGCCCCTTCTTTTGCAACCTCTCGGTTAAAACCTACATCCAATAGTAAGTTTATGCTAGTACTGGCTAAAGCCTCTAACAAACTGGGATTTGTTCCTCCCACTTCATGTCCATGAATATAAGCATATGCATTCTCTCGTATTTTCTTCAATAGTTCTTGATCATATACGGTTCCCACAAACTTTATTCTTTTATCCTGGTCATATTTCGTTCTTTTTTTTAATTTTCTTAGGTAATCATTACTGTCTGTAATTAATACCAAGTCTTTTTCTAACTTACTCTTTATATACTCGATAATCATTATTTCGTAGTTATTTTCAGGTACTAGTCTGCCCACGATTAGACAATAACTATTTGAAGAGATTTTATTTTTTTTATACCACTTTTGCAACACTTCATCCTCGTCTTTAATCTCACTTTTTTTCACTTCTGCTCCATAAGGAATAAATGTTGTTTTTGGTAAAAGTCTTTTGTATGTTTTCAGAATGTAATCTTCTATCTTCTTGCTATCACATATGATCAAATCAGAATGTTTTACCATCCCTTTTTCAGATATTTTCCAATACCTTCTTACAGGCCAACTCCATTTGGCTCTTTTCCATTCATGACCATCTGGGTTCAAATATAACTTCCCCCCTAGTCTGTGAATTTTTTTTCGAAAGAACTTCATAAACGGTCCGATTCTACAAGCCAAAATATATACAATCGGAGTCTCTACTTCATTATTCTTTATGTATTCACAACAGCTCCTTAGTGCCATCACATCATAGTATATCGCTTGAGCTGGTCCAATGTTTGGAACTTTAATCCCAAAACAACGGGCATTATTGTAACTAAACTCTCCAGCCTTAGTACTTTTACACGCTACATGATATTTTATTTTTAGATTTACCCCATGAAGTCTTGTTAAATTGTCAACAAAGGATTCGTATCCTCCATATTTTCCAGGAATTCCTTTTGAGCCAACAATAAAAACGTTTTTCATTCTATGCTTCCTCCTACAATTATATAGGGCGAAAAAATTACTTCGCCCCTTTTCCAAGAAGAACCACTACAACACTTTTAAGTATGATGATCAAGTCCAAACTCGGTGACCAATTATCAATATATTCCAAATCCAACTTTAACACATCTTCAAAGTTTGTAATCTCACTACGTCCACTTACCTGCCATAATCCTGTAATACCTGGTCGGATACTTAAACGCCTTTTATAAGGCAACTCATACTTCTCATACTCATCTAAAGTTGGAGGTCTGGTTCCGATTAAACTCATCTCCCCTTTTATGACATTCCAAAACTGTGGTAGCTCATCAATACTGGTTCTACGAATGAATCTACCCACCTTTGTTATCCTTGGGTCTTTTTCCATCTTGAACATGAGTCCATCCATTTCATTGTCTTTCATTAACTCTTTTTTTCGTTCCTCTGCATCAACATACATGGAGCGAATTTTATAGAGTTTAAATTTTCTTCCATTTTTCCCTGCCCTTACTTGAGAAAAGATAACTGGACCTGGTGACTCTGCCTTTAATATAGGTGTTAAAATGATTAATATCACTCCTGTTAAAACTAAGCCAATTACAGCACTTACAATATCTGTAACACGCTTAACAACAGCCATCTGAAAGTTATATGGAGCTTTAGAAAATGAAATCGTGTTATAGCCCCCAAAGAATCGCAGTTCTCCTTGCCTTTTCTGTAGTGCCATTCCGTATTCCTGGATGTTTAGGTTTACTGTTAAGCCCATATCTTCAAAGTTTTCAATAATCTTGTCTAAGTATTTATCATAAGTGTATGGCAAGTCGATAAATACCTCATCAACTGCCATCTGAGCAAGTTCATCCCAAGTATCTCTTGAATTGGAAAGAATAGGCACCTTGTTAATCTCTGCAATTGGTCTACTGCTTATAGGCAAATCATCTACTAGAATTAATCCTTTCGGCTCATAACCCCACACATCACTTTCAGAGTTTAGTCGCTCTATAATCTTTTTGGCTTTGCCCCATACGGTTACGATGATTAAAAAACGATTGTTTTTGCTTTTTTTGTAATGGTTCTTTAAAGTCCTTTTATAAATGATTCTAGCCAACCAGATAAAGAGTATTCCCAGTGCCCAGGTATAAGCGATTACTAAACGGGAAAAAGCTTGGGTGACTTGGAATGCGAATAGAAGGAATAAGACAGAAAGTAATAAATAGGTCATCTTTTTGAATACAGAGAAAAACTCCATTAGGTAACCCCTTGTAAAGAAGTCTTTGGGTATACTGTCTAGCATGTAGATGACGAGATATGCCATTACTGTGATTAGCAGAACATTGGTGAAGTCAGCCCAAGTTACCCCTGTTTCAAAGGGGTTTCCGAATCTTATGATGTTTGCTAGGAAAAATGCTAATAGTAAAGCTATAATGTCTAAAGCCAATACAAACAAAGACCTTACGTAACGGTGTTTACTTTCTAAGGTGCTTTTTTGACTTCTTTGTTTCATTTCTACAAACCCTCTTCCCTTTTCATTAATAATTGCTGCTTATCGCTGTTTTCAAGCAAGCTTGAACAGCTTTAAGCACTGATTCGTGCTCTGTTACCTTGCACTCCAGGTTAGCCATGCAACTCGAAAATGCTACGCATTTTCTCATTTGGCTCAGAGCGCCAAATACGAACCACTGCTTATCGCTGTTTTCAAGCAAGCTTGAACAGCTTTAAGCACTGATTCGTGCATGGCTAACCTGGTTTGCAAAATAACAGGAATACCCTATAGTTGGGCATTCCTATTATCTTTAAGTACATACTTAATTTAATGCATTATTACTTGTTGCGCTTTCTGCTTG
>JGI20163J15578_10000751_pt1 | contig 13390 bp, 11 predicted proteins | sample TergutCu122P1_FD_15578 | JGI IMG/M metagenome (IMG submission 15578)
GCATTGTGGATTTGAAGATTGATACACGTTTGGCACAAAATGATGTGACTTTGGTGAATGATATTGCAAAAGTGGATGTTGGCGATGGGAAAATGAAAAACTTTTATTCTTTTGCAACGAAATATTGCAGTCATCATAAACCGCTTGATTATCCAATCTATGATAGTTTTGTGGATAAAGTTTTATGCTATTTTAGGCGAACAGATAAATTCAGCAAATTCAAGAACAATGAGCTGAAAGACTATGCGAAATTCAAAAATGTTTTAATTGAGTTTCGAACATTTTACAATCTAGAAGAATTCAGCTTAAAGGATATAGATAAATACATTTGGCAACTAGGAAAAGAGGTCTTCCCCAAAAGCTATTAAGCACTATTAACCCGACCAGATAAAAGATACAAACAATATTGATTCATAGAAACGCCTTCAATACTTGCATTTGTTGCTAGTTGTTTATACAAAGATTTTGGCAAGCGTAATTTGAAATTGTCAGGATAGTCTTCAATTACTTTTGGCTCTGGCATAAAACTACCATCTTGTAATGCGGACTCTATCCAACATTTTTTAGCATCGTTACCCATTGCAATAGCTTCATCTACTGTCTCTCCACAGCTCATACAACCAGGCAAATCTGGATATTCAATCAAATAACTACCGTCTTCGTCTTGTTCTAGTGTGAATGGGTATTTCAAACCCATATAATAATCCAAGCTTTTCATGCTTCTTCCTCCAACTTATCAATAATCGCGATAGCTTTCTTTACATATATTTGGTTTACAGGATTACTTTTTGGTACAGTAATGCGATAAATACCCTTATGATATGTGTAATGACTTGAGCCACCACGTGGTGATGTTTCAACGAACCCATAGCTCAAAAATATACTTTGCAACCTTTCAAATTTTACGTTTTTTGGATTGTTTCGTAAATCTGACAACTGCTTACTTCTCTTGGTCAAATCTTATCTCCAGTCTGATAAACTTATTATAACACGACGTCATATACGACGTCAACAGATACTGACAATATTAGCTTACCATAAAATCCCAAAAAAGGCAATAGATTTTTGATTAAAACAGCAAAATACAGGTTGAAATTTTTATTGACAATAATGGAGAAATATCCTATCATAAAAACAATAGACAGTGACGTAGTCATTGTTGGGGCTGGCCGCAAGGATCGGGTCCTACCACGGCGAGGAATTACCTCGCCACTTTTTTTAATAAGGAGAGCCACCATGCCGAAATATCGAAAAATGTTAAGTGATTGGGATGCACCGTATATCCAGACGATTATAAAACTTGTTGAGACGCAGAGTAAAGAGACAATCGCTAATTGGTGCGTTGATTATGCAACGGCACATTTGCTTCCAATTTATGTGGAAGCCTATCCGGATGACTTGCGTCCGGCACTTGCGCTAAGGGCGGCGCGCGATTGGCTTGCAGGTGAGATTAAGTTGCCGGAAGCCAAGGTGGCAATCTTGGATTGCCACGCCGCTGCGCGTGATGCAGAGGGTAATCCGACAGCGCAGGCGGCCGCGCGCGCAATAGGCCAATGTGCTTCTACTATTCATGCAGCGACCCATTGTGCAGGCCTTATGCTATACGGTGCTTTAGCAGATGCGTATTACAAATTAGGAGTTAATGCCGAATGGAGTGAACTCTTAATTGCAGCGGAAAAAGAGTGTGGGCGCATGGAAAAAGCACTTCGTAAAGTTTTGGTTGAAAACGAGCAAAATCCGGCTAAGCTAAACTGGAAATGTTAAAAAAACTTACCTACTTTAGATTTCAAAATTTATTTACATCAGCTTGTATAATAAACATGAAAGTAAGATGAATCTGTCAAAATTTGAAAGAAAATCTAACAAAAGTGCAGATGCAATTGGCATATAAAGGTTGGAAAATACAGCTTTTCACCACAGATATCAAACTAAAAAGCAAACTTTAAGCTTTTATACTTTTCTGAATACAAAAGGCTGGTAAACCAAATTTATGTTTTGGTTTACCAGCCTTTGTCGGTAATTTGAGACCAAAATATGTGAGAAAAAGGGATGCGATTTGCCGGGTCACTCCGAAAAGTGACCCAGCTCGCATAAAGATGAGGTTCCGAGGTTTCTTTTATCAGCATTACACACTAATGGTCGGCCGTGTAATGCGTAGTGGTAAACAATTCGCAATGCGCTATATTTGGCAAGAAGTTTAACTAAACAAAAATAGAACACTTTTGTTCAAAACAACGCCCCAACTCTTCTTGCCAAATATAGCGCACTAAAATCAACGCCTATACCTTCTTGCCAATTTGAACGATTTATAACTTTCCCTGTGTTATTTTAATAATACAGGTGTAAAGAGCTGCTGATTAGTCGCCAAAGTTAAAATTTTATAGCAAAAAAACAAATGTTTTGAAATCGCAAAATACGCCCAGAATTATTGTTTTTGGCAGAAGCATTGACAAACGAGCGTTGGGTTAGTTAAAATTTTAATTATATAAACTATGTATAGGATAAATTTTTGGTGGAGATTGCTGTGATAAATCGGATTGTTAAACGCGAAAATGACGTGTTTTATCAAAATGACTACTACTTTAATAGATTAAGATTACACAAATTAATGGAGGATGCAATTTGTTATCCTTTAGTTGTTGTGAATGCAGGGACAGGGTATGGCAAAACCCGTGTAGTACATTCTTTTTTGCAAGAGTATGCGGATATAAATACGACTTGGGTACAAATGAACACGCAGTTAAACGAATCGGCGTTTTTTTGGAAGACGTATGTTGATGCGATCTCTTTGGCGTGGCCTGAAGCTGGTGCATTTCTACTAAAGCTTGGTTTTCCTGATACAGATGAAACATTTGCAAAATATAGCGCGATGGTGCAAGAGGCTGAAAAACTTCCAAACAAATGCGTCATGGTCTATGATGATTTTCACTTACAACAAAATCCTAAGATAATAGATTTTATTGAAAAGACAGTCCAAATATTGCCACAAAATGCAGCGATAATATTGATTTCGCAAACAACGCCGGAATTCAATGTAATTCGTATGATGATGAATGACAGTGTCTATATCATAAATGAAGACATTTTAAAGTTCACAGAAACTGAAGTTTTGACATACTTTAATCAATTGGACATAAACGTGCAAAGGCATCACATCCAAGAAATTTTGGAAGAAACACAAGGTTGGGCATTTGCCATTAATTTGACAGCGAAATTGCTAGCTAAAGAAGCAAAATATGCTCGCTATACGTTAAGAGCAATGAAGAGTAACATCATTAAATCCATTGAAACAGATACGATTTTGACGGTGTCAAAAGAGTTAAAAAACTTTTTATTCTGCGTATCGCTAGTTGAAAATCATTTTGCGGACTTAGTTAAAACCCTTGCAAAAGATGAAAAGCTAATAAAAGAAATGGAACAATTAAGCGCATATATTCGATATGATTTTCATAAGGGGGCATATATTTTACACCCTTTGTTTTTTGAATATTTAAAGCAAAACCAAAACGCACTTACAAACGAAGAAAAACAAGCGACATACAGGATAGCGGCATCTTGGTGTTTTGCGAATCACTATGAAATAGAAGCATTATCATATTATGAAAAAGTAGGTGATTATGCGGAGGTTTTAGAGCTTCTTTATGTTTTAAAATTGCAAATTCCAAAAGATGTTGCAAGTCGTGCAATGGAAATTTTCAATCGCATACCTGAAAGCAAAAAAGAAGAGAGTCCTTTGACGCCCGGTATTCACTTAAAATTATGTCTGAGCCTAGGTTTATTTGACAAAGCTTCAATTTTAGCAAAACAATATGCCGAAGACTATGAATCAAAACAAAAACCGAACCATCGTACACTTGCAGAAATTTATGGTGCATGGGCTGTTTTGCGAATGCTACTTTGTCCATATACTGATGACACCGAAAACTATGATTACGATAGTTATTTTGAAAAGCAATGTGCATATTATGATAAAAGCCCTTTTGCAGCACTCGAATGGATTACTGGGCATGTAGCAAGTTCTGAGATATTATTGGTAGGAACGCACATAGAAGGCGCGCCGGAAAAATATATCAACTCCGTTGAGCGTGTAATTCCGTGTGTGTCGTATTTAGTAAAGCGAAACTTGGACGGACTTGCTGATGTAACGTGGGGAGAATTGTTTTTGCTTAGAAAAAACATTGACGATGCAGAGAAAAAGCTTAAGCAGGCTTTAGATAAGGCGCGCAAACACGGACTATTTGACATTCAGGGTAGAGCGCTTTTTCACCTCATGCAAATTGCACTATTCCGTGGAAATTTAGAAGATTGCCATGCGGCACTACACGCGACGGAGATGCTCTTAAACGAGAAACATTTTTCTCACAGGTATGTAGTAAACGACCTTGCATATAGTTCGTTTTATCTCATGCTTGGCAAAACGGAGCGAATCTCTGATTGGTTAAAGGGCGATTTTGCGCCTTATGCACATCCAGCTTTTATTGAAAACTACGCAAACAGAATACGAGCACAATATCATTATAAAGCAGGGCAATACAATGCGTTATTAGCATTTATTGAAAATGACTGGGAAAGACAAGCGCTACTTTTTAATAAAATAGAATTAAAGATACTTGAAGCCCTTTCTTTTTATCAGTTAAAAAAGCGAAAAGAGGCATTCGACTCTTTAGCAACAGCTTATAATTTGGCGGAGCCGAACAAAATTATAACTCCGTTTATATATCATGGCAAAGATATGCGCACAATTACAGCTGCTGCTCGGAAATCTAGTACGTGCACGATTCCTGATGACTGGCTAGAAGATATCAACAGGAAAGCTTCGGCGTTTGCAAAAAAGCAATCAAAAATGGTGTCAGAATACAATGTCGCAAACAATCTTGCTAGTAACATTGCGTTAACAAAGCGAGAAATGGGAGTGCTAAAAGACTTGTCTGATGGACTTTCGCGTTCAGAAATTGCCGCCAATCAAAACATCTCGATTAATACCGTAAAAATGGTCGTAAACATAATCTATGAAAAGCTTTCGGCAAACAGCCTTGCTGAAGCAATCAAAATCGCATCAGAACGCAAGATCATCTAAGTGTTTAATGCAAACGAATCTTTTGCATGATAATGTTGCAGACGCTGTCATTAAAAGTATATAATGTATGCATAATTTAAATTTGATTTTGTGCATACAGATTTTGTGTTACGCAGATTTATTGCGTAGGAGGAGTGGGTTAGTTATGAAAAAAGAAATATTAATTTCGTATGGAGTACACGTTGACGCTGTCTCCGGATGGATAGGCTCTTATGGCGGCGAAGACTCCCCTTGTGACATATCTCGAGGCGTTTTTGCGGCTAGAGTTGGTGTGCCACGCTTACTTAAAATGTTTAAAAAATATGACTTAAAAACTTCATGGTATATTACAGGACATTCAATTGAAACCTTCCCAGATGAAATGAAGCAAGTCGCAGATGCGGGACACGAAATAGGCCTGCACGGATATTCTCATGAAAATCCATTATTTATGACGCCTGTGCAGGAAGAGGCTGTTCTTGTTAAATGCATTGATTTAATAACGGAACTCTGTGGTAAAAAACCAACAGGTTATGTTGCGCCATGGTGGGAATCTTCGGCTGCAACGGTTGGGTTACTTTTGAAACATGGCGTAAAATATGATCACAGCCTTATGAACGATGACTTTACCCCTTACTATACTACGGTCGGCGACTCATGGACAAAAATTGATTATTCAAAAACTGCGGAGGAATGGATGCAACCGATGAAGTTTGGAACGCCTACAGACCTTGTTCAAATACCTGCGAATTGGTATTTAGACGATTTACCACCTATGATGTTTGTGAAGGCCGCACCAAACAGTTATGGTTATACTAACCCACACGATATTGAACAAATGTGGCGCGACCAATTTGACTATCTGTATCGCGAATATGATTATGGAGTATTTCCTATAACAATTCATCCTGACGTTAGCGGAAGGCCACAGTGCATTTTGATGCATGAGCGTTTGATTGAGTATTTTAAATCGTTTCCTGGAGTAAAATTTGTCACAGTTGATGAGATGGCAGACGACTTTAAGAAACGTTTTCCGAAATAAGATAGGTGCGATAAAATGAGCGTAGTAAGCATTATTACAACCGGTGGGACTATTGCTTCCTTGCCGGCAGAAAACGGAGATATGGTAGCCGGTAGAAGTGGAAAAGAGATAATAAAAGAAGCCGGTGCGAGTGCAATCGAAAGCATCTCCTCCATTGAGTTAATTGACTTTGCCAATATTGGAAGTCCAGCGTTTACGTTTGATATATTGTACGACCTTGCAAAGGAAGTACAAAAAAAGATTGACGACATAAACGTGTGTGGAATTGTAATCACGCACGGCACGGACACGATGGAAGAAACGGCATTTTTCCTCTCTCTAGTTACAGAACCTACAAAACCAATTATTTTGACAGGTGCCCAATTAGCAGCAAACTTCAAAGGGAGCGATGGCGCAAGAAACTTATCCGACGCAATATGTATTGCAAAAGCAGATGTAGTCGCGAACTTAGGAACAGTAGTTGCGTTTTCAGGCTTCATATACGGTGCGCGCGAAGTGACGAAGATAGACACTACAGCGATGCAAGCCTTTGCCTCGCCAGACTGGGGTCCTATCGGCAGAGTTGAGGGAGAAAAAGTTATCATTGCTCGTAAGTCGCGAAAGCACAAAAGACTTCCGTTAAAAAATTTGCGACCAGTTATATTGGTTAAATTGCCACTTGGTTTTACAGGTAAAGAATTACTAAAGATTGCGGAACCATATGAAGGTATAGTTCTTGAAGCATATGGAAGTGGAAATGCGCATCCATCAGTGGAAGGTGCTGTAAAGGAGCTTTTAGGCAAAGGCAAGCCTGTTGTAATCACAAGCAGGTGCTTAACAGGTTCTGTTAGAGCAATTTATGGCAATGGCGGAGCAAGAGACCTTGAGAGAGCTGGTGTTTTTATGGGTGGAGATTTGAGCGGAATAAAAGCACGCTTGTTATTATCATTGTTAATTGCAAACGGCATTACAGGAGAAGCAGCCAAGGGTTACATCGAAGACTGGGGCAGGCCGTAAGCGGTTCGATTGTTACGGAGTTATAATCCAATAAAGGGATAAGAGGTCTAGTTATGAATTTTTATGAAAAATCACTACAAATGCATCGTGCAAAAAAAGGCAAACTTGAAGTTGTTGGCAAAGTGCCTGTAAAAACGAAAGACGACTTGGCGACTGCTTACACACCGGGCGTTGCACAGCCATGTCTTGAGATTGCAAAAAACCCAGAAGATGCTTATGAATATACAATTAAATCTAATACTGTGGCAATCGTGAGCGATGGTTCCGCAGTTTTAGGTCTTGGCAATATAGGTGGGCTTGCATCGCTGCCTGTTATGGAAGGAAAAGCGCTGCTGTTTAAAACCTTTGGCGGAGTAGATGCGTTTCCAATATGTCTTGACACTCGGGATATAGACAAAATAATCGAAACGGTTAAAATGATTGCGCCTACATTTGGTGGAATCAACCTGGAAGATATTGCTGCACCTGGATGCTTTGAAGTTGAGAGAAGACTACAAGAAGAATTAGATATTCCAGTTTTTCATGATGATCAACATGGCACGGCAATTGTTGTATGTGCGGGTGTGATAAACGCTTTCAAATTGCTTAACAAAGAGCTAAAAGATGTGGCGGCTGTAATTGCAGGGGCAGGGGCTGCGGGTAACGCAATAGTTAAGATGTTTTTGAGACTTGGAATTACAGATATTGTTGTTTGCGACAGAAAAGGAATTATAAGTTCTGATAGAATAGAGGAGTTAAGCCAAGACAAAGTTGAGTTGCTTGCGATAACGAACAAAAATGACATAAGAGGAACACTTGCGGATGCAATAAAAGGTAAAGATTTGTTTGTCGGAGTATCTGGCCCTGGGATAGTTACAGAAGAGATGATAGTATCGATGTCTGAAGACTCAGTAGTTTTTGCTATGTCAAACCCTGAGCCAGAAATATTGCCGGACAGTGCAAAGAGAGCAGGTGCAAAAATTGTCGGAACAGGTAGATCCGATTTTCCAAATCAAATTAATAATGTACTTGCGTTCCCGGGTATATTTAAAGGTGCTTTGCGTGCGAGAGCAAAAGCTATCACAGAAGAGATGAAGGTTGCTGCGGCATTTGCACTTGCTAATCTTGTAACTGAAAGTGAACTTACAGCTGAATATGTCATACCAAATGCTTTTCATAGCGGTGTTGCTGATGCGGTGGCTGATGCTGTCGCAAATGCAAGTAGGCAGTAGCGGTTAATGCTTCGGCAAAATCACGATAACTTCAGTGCCTTCGTCAAGTTTGCTTTTGAGTGAGATGTTACCTTTATAAAGTGAGACGATATTTTTTGCAATTGCAAGACCTAGTCCTGTGCCACCAGATTTTTTATCACGACCATGCTCAGCGCAGAAAAAGCGGTCAAATATTTGCGGTTGATGCTCCTGTGCAATGCCGATGCCGGTATCTTTAACGCGCAATGTGATATAATCGAAATCTTCTTTGAGAGAAACAAAAACCGTACCATTTGGTTTATTGTACCTGATGGCATTTTCAATTAACTTAGTGCATAATTCACGCAAATGCTGTATATCTGCGTTAATTATTATATCCTCAATGTCCAATTTAATTTGAATCGAAGAATTCTCGGAAGAACTCACGACTTNCTTGATAACATCAGCAAAATTNACNTCGGTTCTATTTTCAGCTACTTGATTAGATTCAAGCTTTGATACTGTTAATATGTCGTTTATGAGTTCAGAGAGATTTTTGGCTTCATCTGCAATTCTTTTGGCAATATCGGTATTGTTATCGACCATGCCGCTACTTAACATTTCGGAAAAACCTAAAATAGAAGTAATCGGTGTCTTTAATTCGTGCGACGCATTTGTGAAAAAGTCTTGTTTCTTTTGTTCAAGTTGTTTTTCTTTAATTTCAATCTTCTGTTCAATAGGTTTTGTTATAGTTTTTGTTAGGTGCTTCACCCAAAGTAGAGATGCAATTAAAACAATAAAAATTACAAATAGCATTATTGGAAGTTGCACGAAAACGTGATAAAGCCATCCTGAATACTCATGAGCAAGTCTTAAGATATTACCATCAGGCATGAGAAGTGAGGCATATATGAAAGATGTATTAAGTGTTTCGCTATTACGCATAGATATTGTGACAGTGTCCGCGTGGGCTAACCGGAATTCTTCGCGATTCGCATGGTTGCGCATGCTGATAATATCGGTCGCTGAATCAGCAATTACTGTTCCATCAGGTGCAATTATTGTGACACGATTTCCGCTTGCAATACGAGAAAGAGCATGGACATCATGCTCAAATTTATAACTTTCCGCAACTGAAAAGGTCAACTTTGTTAACCATATCTTCGTTTGATTTTGTGTATGAACCGCATAAACAATAGCAACTATAGAGCTGCAAATTAGTACAGCAGTAAAAATTAATACAATCAGTCTAATATGAATCGTTTTTTTCATCTGACTCTGCCTCATTTGCCGATAAATCTATAACCTACATTTCTGAAAGTTTGGATGTATCGTGGATTTTCTGCGTCGTCGCCGAGCTTTTGTCTCAAAGTGCGAATATGAATATCTAACGTTCTGGATTCGCCTATAAAATCTATACCCCATACAGATTTTAGAAGGTCATCACGTGGCACAACTCTGTCTCGTTCAGAAATCAGTGCAACTAATAATTCAAATTCTTTAAACGGCAAAACAAGTTTTTGTTGATTTTGGTACACTTCGCGAGTACGATGATTAATGCTAAGATCGCTTACCGTTGTAATCTCGGGTTGCGATGTGTCATGGGTTTCAAATCGGCGAAAAATTGATCTTATTCTTGCGCCAAGCTCCATAACTCCAAAAGGTTTAGTCATATAATCTTCTGCACCACAATCAAGTCCAACTACAGTATCCATTTCGGTATCTTTTGCAGTAAGCATCATGACAGGTACCTGAGATGTTTTAGGGTCGCTTTTTAGCAGTCGTACTGCATCAAGCCCATTCATGCCAGGCAACATAATGTCAAAAATTATGAGGTCAGGTAAAGGCTCATTTTTAGTCACATGTGAATTAATTGCGTCAAGTGCATCTTCGGCATTTTCGAAAGCGCATACATCATAGGAAAAAGATGCCAAAGCTACTTTAAGTAATTCACGTATACTTTCGTCATCTTCTATGACAAAAATGGTTTTGTTCATATTAGCCACCTTTAGATATTGCTTTAAAATAAAGCTTTTACATTATGATAACTTAAAATCGTTTAAATTACAATCCCTGACCCCAATTAGATAGTGCGCAAAAGCGGCGAAGGTGGTGGTAATTACTTCGGCTTTCCCAAAAGCCGTGTGTCTGAGTAATTCTCTGAAAGAGCAAAGCGCCATCACCATCGCTAATACCATTTGAAAGCTATATATAACCCCTTTTGTTCTTTGATTATATCTATTATTAAAATAATGTGAAAGCAAAGTAATGTATAATTTGTGTAAAATTTATGTAAAATCGTAAAAATCTATACAAAAGAAATAAATACAAAATAAGAAAAAATAGATTTTGACGTTAAAATACAAAAAAATACAAAATTTTATGTTGACATACGAGTTAGTCTGTGCTAACATAAAAGTAGTTAGTTGAGACTAACCAAAGCAAAATAAAAAGTTATTTTAGGGGGAACCATGAACATTATAGTAATGAGCTTGCTTGCCGGCGTTGTTGGCATGGGGCTTGGCAGCGCGATAACAGCAATATTCGGAAGCCGAACGGATAAGATGGTAAGTGTATTTTTGTCTTTTGCCGGTGGCGTTATGGTGAGCATTGTACTTATTGAGCTAATTCCTGAAGCCGTAGAATATTCAAATGTGGGGATCACAGCAATAGGTCTTGCTGTGGGCGCTGTAGTGGTTATGTTTCTTAATAATATTGTCGATAAGATTTCGCACACAAACAAAGCAAAATCGAAGCTACATGAAAGTTACTCTGAATTTTTCCATTCAAATGAGATGGTAAATAGCGATAAAAAAAGAAGCATGCTTCGTTCTGGCATGATAATGCTTTTCGCTATTGCACTTCACAATATCCCAGAAGGACTTGCAATGGGTGCGGCTGGTTATCATGATGCAGCGTTAGGTTTGACCCTTGCTATAATGATCGGACTTCACAATATCCCGGAAGGAATGGCAATTTCGGCGCCTTTAATTTCCGGTGGACTTTCAAAGCCAAAGACACTATTTTTAGTAATGCTTACAGGAGCGACAACTGTTCTTGGAGCGTTTGTAGGAGTGTTTGTAGGTGGAATTTCAGATCTTGCTCTTGCCCTTGCGTTTGCTTTAGCAGGCGGCGCGATGTTATACGTTGTATTTGGCGAAATTTTACCGCAGTCTATAGTCACAAATAAAGATAGAATTCCAACGATATTTGCACTTGTGGGAATCATAGTAGGGTTACTTTTCACACAGATTTAGACCTGCGAATATCAAACTTTTAATTCACAAAAATACTTATAAACTTGTTAAGAACAGAGTTATAAAAGTACAGATAAGGGCGTTTATGTTAGAAACATCAACGCCCTTGTTGTAATTGAATATACTTATGTTATATAATGTTTACAAATTTGTTTGCGACAAATCGCAATATTTTTTAAGCCTAACAAAGAAGTAGTTCATGCAATATTTTACGAAGTTCCATTTTCAAGTGGTTACGAATGGTCGGTTTGGGGTGAAGATGGCTGGATGGCAGCAGATATCAATGGAGAATACAATGGATAATCTTGTTGAAAGATTTAAAAGTGGAGACGTTGCAGCTTTGAGCCGATTAATCTCAATGGTGGAAAATGACAATCCGCTTGTTGATGAAATAATGCTTGACATTGAAACGAAAACAAAAAGCGCACAAGTTATCGGCATCACAGGGCCGCCAGGGGCAGGAAAAAGCACTTTAGTTGACAAGTTAATAAGAGTTTTTAGAAAGCATGGAAAAAGTGTGGGTGCGCTTTTAGTGGACCCCAGTAGCATTTTGAGCGGCGGTGCTTTTTTAGGTGATAGAATAAGAATTGATAACACGTGTTGTGATGATGAAGTTTATTTGCGTAGTTTGGCAACTAGGGGTGAACTGGGTGGACTTACTCCTAAAATAGGTGAAATTGTGAATTTGCTGGACGCCTTTGGTAAAAACATAATAATTATCGAAACTGTTGGAATCGGTCAGATGGAAGCCGATATAATAAATTATGCAGACACAAAAGTTGTGCTTGCAGTGCCGGGTCTTGGCGACCAAATGCAAGCGATGAAAGGTGGAATACTTGAGATTGCTGATGTGTTTGTTGTAAATAAAGCAGATATCAGCGGTGCTGAAAACGTTGCCTTTGATTTAAATATGATGCTTCAGTTAAAACATAGCCAAGAGTGGACTCCCGATATAGTAATGACGCAAGCCTTAAACAACAAGGGAATTGACGAGTTGTATGACGCAATAATGAAACATGAAGATTATCTGAAAGCCTCTGGGGCACGTGAACTTTTAGCAAGTCGAAACCGTGAATTCGCATGTTTCAATGCGGTGATGAGAAAATTTAAAAGAATATTATCTGAGCAGTCCGCTACAGATTTTGATATCATAAAAGTCTTTGATGAAGTTAAAGCAGGAAGTAAAAATCCGCACGAGGGAGCAAGAGAGGTGCTTGAATTATTACTTGATAATCGTAACCGTTTAAATATTTAAAGTTTAACATAAATTAAAGGAAGGTGATTGCGCAAATGAGTAAAAAAACTACAGCGGAAATTCTTCGTGAAAAGGAAGTTCCGAAGAAAAAAATCTATGATACGGAGTATCTAAAAACCATTGAGCAAAAAGAAAAGCAATGGAAAGAAAATGTTGTGAAACCCAGTGACTTGGAAAACTGGGAAGTGACACCACTTACAGTATTAGGATCGGAGACGCCGAGAGATATGGTGTATACGCCTTTAAACGTGAAAGAAATTGACTATGAGACGGAGCTTGGAAATCCAGGTGAAGCACCTTACACCAGAGGCATTCATAGCAATATGTACCGCGGCAAACCTTTTACTCAACGCCAGCTTGTGGGATTTGGAGCACCGGAAGATACTAACGCTAGAATCAGATATTTGCTTGAACAAGGTGCGACAGGAATCAATCTTTTGTTTGATATGCCAACTATTCAAATGTATGATTGCGACGATCCAATGTCAATTGGTTCTGTCGGTTCGTGCGGAGTGAGCATAAACTACGTGAAAAATTGGGAGAAACTTTACGAAGGAATCGACATTGCGAAAGAATCTTCATCTATAGTTACACATTACCCGTCAAATACGGCTT